>SWCA01009054.1_pt3 | contig 23511 bp, 22 predicted proteins | sample 4692961 | NCBI WGS metagenome assembly SWCA01 (sample SAMN10267275, study PRJNA491770) | bioreactor metagenome | isolation source: DHS bioreactor inoculated with | place: Japan: off Shimokita Peninsula
ACTGGTGCACCCCATCGCGATGCTGCGATTGCCTGGTTGACCGTTGCTGGCTCTAAAGAAGGTCAGGATGCATTCAATCCAGTCAAAGGTTCCATCCCGGCTCGTAGTGATGGTGATAAATCCCTCTATGATGAATACCTGCAATCAGCGATGGCTGATTGGTCAAACGATGTCGTGGTTGGTTCATTAGCGCATGGCGTGGTAGCCAACGACTCCTGGAAAAGTGAAATTGATACTGCGTTAGGTCTGTTCCAGATAAACATGGACGTTGCTGCATTTCAATCAAGTTTAGTGGCGGCATGTGTCGCTTCTGGTCCCTGTAAATAAGTAACATCAACTTCCGGGAGGGGGGTAACCTCCTCCCGGAGGCTCGCGTTCATTCTTTCTAATCCTGATTGGATTAGAAATATTAACAGTAATTTTAACGAAGGAAATTATTATGCGGATCAAAAGAGAGACATTGCTTTCGGTAGCCCTGGTCACTCCGTCCATAATTGCTATTGCAGTCTTCGTGTATGGGTTTATTGGATGGACTGCCCGTGTCTCTTTGAGTAAATGGAAAGGACTCTTGCCCGATTATACCTGGGTAGGTCTGGATAACTTTAAGGGCTTGTTTCAAGATCCACGTTTTCATATCGATATTCGTAACACCCTGATTTTTACCGTCATTTTTGTTATTGGTAGCCTGATTATTGGTCTTGGTTTAGCCATTCTTTTAGATCAAAATATTAAAGGCGAAGGATTTTTTAGAAGTTTATATTTATTTCCAATGGCTATCTCATTTATTGTGACTGGCGTGGTCTGGCGCTGGTTGATGAACCCAGCCACTGGCTCCCGGATGAGTGGACTGAACTTACTTTTTGATAAATTAGGGTTAGATTTCCTGATCAATCAATGGTATACAACGCCAACCTGGGGAATTGCTTTTATCGCCATACCAGCCATCTGGCAAATGTCAGGATACACCATGGCATTGTATCTGGGGGGGTTGCGTGGTATTCCCATTGAGTTGCGCGAAGCCGCCCAAGTGGATGGTGCCAATGAATTCCAAATTTACCAAAACATTATCTTGCCATTATTACGACCGATTACTTTAAGTGCCATGATCATTCTGGGACATATCTCCTTAAAAGTGTTTGACCTGATTGTGGCTGTCTCTGGAAAACAATTGCCACTGGATGTGCCTGCGATTTACATGTGGCAAGTCACCTTTGATGGATACTTCTTTGGCAGGGGGGCTGCCATCGGCATATTGCTGCTCCTGAGTGTGGCAGTGCTCATCATACCTTATCTGATTTACACCCTGAGAACTGAGGCGGAAGTATGAGAGCGAGAACCCGTTCAAACAAATGGCTCATCTACATACCACTTATTCTGGCTGCATTCTTTTACCTGATACCCATGTATGTCATGTTGGTAACTGGGTTTAAAGGCTTCGAGGAAGTCAGTTTAAAAACCATGTGGGATTTACCCAAAGCGATCCGGTTTGACAATTTTATCGAAGCATACGATAAGCTGGCTCCCTATTTGTGGAATAGCTTCAATATGGTGTTCCCTGCGGCAATCATTTCGTCCATTCTTGGTTCACTGAATGGATATGTGCTGGCCAAATGGAAATTCAAAGGCTCAGAAATCATCTTCCCGGCCATTTTATTTGGGATGTTTATTCCCTATCAAAGTATTTTAATTCCACTGGTTGAATTCATGCGTGACATCAACCTGTATGGTGGTTTGCCAGGGCTGGTGCTTGCTCATGTGATCTATGGTATTCCGATCACAACGTTGACCTTCCGCAATTACTATGCGACGATTCCAAAAGAATTGATTGAAGCATCACGAATTGATGGCTGTGGCTTGCTATCATCCTACTGGCATATCCTCTTACCTATCTCAGCACCGGCGTTTGTGGTTGTGATTATCTGGCAATTTACCTCAGCCTGGAATGACTTCCTGTTTGCGGTCGTTCTGACCAGTCCAACCAACTGGCCGGTAACGGTAGCGCTCAATAACATGGCGGGCAGTCAGATCATTGCCTGGAACGTACAAATGGCGGGCTCTTTCCTGGCAGCCGTACCGACGTTGCTGGTCTACATCTTCCTCGGCAGATACTTCTTACGAGGTCTGATGGCAGGTGCCTTAAAAGGGTAGGTTTTATCTTTAGCATGCTAATTCGCCTAATTACGCATCCAGATGACTCTGGATGCGTAATTTCTTGTGCGCCCAGAAAGATAAGAAACCCGATCAGATAAGTTTCTGTAAAACGGCTAAGGGCTCAGCATTCTTGGGTACTTCTTGCACTGATTTACCATAAAATGTGTAAAGTATCTCCCCCTTTTGATTTACGAGGAACACAGTCGGTGTTCCTACTGCAAAAAACTTTTTTACCTGAAAATATTGAGCAGCAACTTTTAAGCCTTTATCGCTCAGGATGCGATAAGGCGTATTATTTTTCTGTATATGTTTTTCGATCATTTTAGGACCATTGGGAACCATGACCAAAATTTCAGTATTCAAATCCATAAATCTCTGGTAATCCTGACGCAACTGCGTCATGTGGTTCACACAATGTGGTCAGGCAAACCCGATATTAAACACCAACAGCACGAAATGTTCCTGGTAAATATCTGAGAGTTGATGCAATTTTCCCTGGTGATCCGGCAAAACGAAGTTAGGCGCATTATCACCAACCAATAATTGTTTCATTATTTCCTCCACCCCTTAGAATTTATTTATAAAGACAATCCCTGTCCTGTAATTAGTTTATCACATGCAAGCATAAATAATGACAGGCTTCTATCAAGGGATCTTATTTTTGCATCGTGTAGGTGTGATAGCAGCAAGGGGAAGCTTCAGAACCCTGGTAATGCTCAGAAATGAACCCATCAGCTGTAATAATGATGATATCACTGCGCTCTTCGTCCACTTTCGTTTCAGTTTTCTGATCCCCTTCTCCACTCACCAGAATGTAATAACCCATATAGGAGCGCTTGTAGGTGTTCTCGGCAATCTTGTCATATACATTATTGGCATACGTCAGTTGATCGCCTTTAATATCCAAGCTTGTTGTAATACTGCCTTCATCAACTGAACAGATACACCCGAAATTGGTTCCAGTTACAGAATAATCCTGTTCTTTACTCAATGGGGTTACGATTTCTTCTGAGGAAGAATTTGAGGTGTTGGGAATTTCCCGGTCAGGCTCAGTTTCTTTGGGGGTTTCTGCCGGCTGAGCATTGTTCGAATTGGAAATCGCTTCTTCTTTCTGTTTTTCCAAATTTTGTATAATGGTAAGGGATTGGCTTTCTGGACCCGGTGTTTCATCTAAACGTCCACTGGACCCAAGACAGGCCAGTGTAGTCAATAACACCAGCAAAATGATGGTAAGTATGATGAAATTTCTTTTCATGCCGCTCCTTTGAAAGATGCTGTCTGGTGAATAATCATTACGGATGATGTTTTGATTGCCATGAAAAAATTGATTAATGCTTTATTGGTTTACCGTGCAAACACAAATTCATCATTAAGTTAATTATATAGATATTATTAAAAGATACAGGAAAATCACACGGACCAGAATGATCAGGATAGTCGAATAACAATCACCAGCACCAGCCAAAAACCACAATTGATAATTCGGATAATTTACTCTAATTTGGTTATTGACAAAGAGAGAATAAATTGCTATAACATTATTAGTTAGTTAATTAAACTAACTAATTAAAATCTCCCGTTTCAAGAAAAGAAAACATGCCCATTCACCGTCATATTAATCATAATGATATGCGCATCCGAAATTTGGCGTTAATTCTGAATCACTTACATCAGAATGGGCCACTTTCGAGGGCTGAACTAACCGCTCAATTGGGGATCAATAAAGCGTCCATTTCTACAACGGTCAGAGAATTAATTAACCGTGGCATTGTCATTGAGATAGGACAAAAAACTGATAATCAGGATGTCGGTCATCCAGCGATTGATTTGATGATTAATCCGGATGCAGGGCGGATCATTGGGGTTAATATCGAGGCCAATGGTGTTCGGGCAATTGTCACTGACGTTGCTCCCAATATTCTTTGGCGAAAAGAAATTAATTTCCAAAATGAAACTGAGCTGGAGGAATTGTTCTCCATAATAAAACAAATAATCGATGAAGCCAGTAAGGTGGCAAGAAGTTATGGCTTTCCTGTATTAGGGTTGGGACTAGGCATTCCTGGCCTGGTGGATATTGAAAATAATCGATTAATTGCCGCTTTCGAACTGAATTGGAAAGATTTTGATTTGAACCAATTTATGGAAGGGAATGAAGATATTTCATTACATGTTGGGAATGAAGCTCATCTATCCGCCATGGGAGAAAGTTATTTTGGGACCTCGAAAAATTCAGAAACAACACTTTATTTGCATTGGGGGATAGAGATTGGTGGCGGCATCATCATCAATGAGGATGTGGTTCCTGGTAGCCTTGGATTTGCCGGTGAAGTAGGCCATTTTTCACTCAACCCGGAAGGTGAATTGTGTGCTTGTGGAAACCGAGGCTGTTGGAATACGTACGTCAATTTGAAATCGATAAGTAAACGTGTTGCTGATAAAACCGGTTTTGGAGATCAGCTTAACGATCAAGTTAGACAACAAAAAATATCACTTGATAAGATTATTCAATGCGCCCAATCGGGTGATTCAATTATTATCAATGCTTTAAATGAAACGGCTAAGTGGCTTGGAATCGGTATTTCAAATTACATAAATTTTTTGAATCCCGAATATGTTGTGATTGGTGGTCCTTTGAGTGTAGTTTTTAACATCATTGAACCAACCTTACAGAGTGAAGTGGAAAACCGGGCATTAATTTGGCAAAGAAATGCCTGTCAAATTAAGCAGTCCATTTACCATGAAGATGCCTGTCTCATTGGTGCAGTCGCTACGGTTATTTGGAATATTCTTAACAATCCACGAGACAGAAATATCAATCCAATTTTGCATTAAAAAAATTTCTCCGCAGTAATACAATTTCATATCAATATTTTATTGTTATCTGAACCAGTCATACAAAATTCATATTTGGAGGTGATGAAAAAGAATAAATTAATTAATTTTCGACCAAACAAACACCCAGACATAATTAGAAGGAGATATTAATATGGAAGAACAAAAACCAAAAGGACAAGAAAGAGAAGTAAAAAATATTGGTGGCGCATCTATTGATGGCGCGCCAATCGCGTATATTGTTGTATTAGCAGCAGTAGTAACCGCCTTAGCATTCATACCATTTTCGGTTGTGATGGCTTCAGGTGGGTCGTTCCCGATGAATCAAGGTATTTTTGGCTTGATTGGCTGGGTTTTAGGCCCGATTGCAGGGGCCATTTCTTCTGGTATCGGTGCTTTAATCGGCGTGTTCGTGGCACCGCATACTGCTGGTGTATGGTTTGTGACCGTGATTGGTGCTATCGTCACCAGTTTTGCAGCTGGATGTATGGGCACCCAAAATAGTAAAAGAAAAGCATGGTGGATTGGGGTCGTTGTTGTAACCCTGGTTGCATTTGCTATTTATGTTGGACGGGCAATCCTGGTCAATGGCATTCGTCTGCAATGGGCAGTCCTGGCAACTTTTGTTAACTGGTCCTCTTTACTGCTCTTCATTTTACCCACCCGCACTATGGTCGCAAAATGGGTAGGGTCTAAGAACCTGGCACTTGTGGCTGCGGGATTAGCGCTGGGAACCTGGATCGCTTTTGGAATCGCTCATACTGTCCAGAATGCATTTACATATACGATGTTCAACTGGCCAGAAGAAATCTGGGTGATGTTAAGCTCAGTTATTCCGATCGAATTCCTGAGCCGCGCTGCAATTGGTGCAGTCATCGGAACTGGTGTGATTGCTGGTTTGCGCGCGATCGGATTGGTCAAACCCACTGAAGGTATTTATTAAATGATGATCAAGAATCTGGCTGTCTAAATGAATCGACAGCCAGATTCCAGATTCTATGATTGGAATATGTATGCCTGAAAATATTGTTGTCATTGAGAATGTTAGTTATTCATATCCACGTTCAGAACAAATGATACTTTCTGAAATTTCACTGAACATCAAAAAAGGTGAATTTTTTGGATTAATAGGACCAACAGGTGCGGGGAAAACAACCTTCTGTTGTGCATTAAATGGTATTGTCCCCCAATTTTATGGTGGTAGATTTTTTGGGAAAATTGAGATTGCCGGTCTGGATACCTTGGATCACCCCATTAGCGTGTTGGCGAAGCACGTGGGGCAGGTGTTTGAAGATCCCGAAACCCAATTAATTGCTACCTCTGTAGAAAATGAAATTGCTTTTGCTTTAGAAAATTTAAAAGTGCCACGCGAAGAGATCATGCGCCGTATTCCACGTGTTTTGGAAGCAGTTCGATTAGAAGGCATGGAGAAGAAACACCCGGCTGAACTTTCGGGTGGACAAAAGCAGCGCCTGGCAATTGCTGCTGCCTTGGCGGCTCAACCTGATGTATTGGTATTAGATGAACCAACTTCCCAACTTGACCCGATTGGTACCCAGGAAGTCTTTTCCACTGTTTATGAATTGAACAAAGAATTGAATATGACGATTCTCATGTCCAGTCATGCAGCTGAAGAAATGGCTGAATATTCCGACAGAATAGGGTTATTATCCTATGGAAAATTAATTCAGGTAGATACACCAGAAAAAGTTTATGCAGACATTCCTCTTTTATTGGAAAATCAATTACGTGTTCCACAGGTTGCTTCAACTTTCTATTCCATACAAAAAAAAGGCATCAAGCTGCCAAAAATCCCGGTTAAATTGGATGAAGGTAAGAAACTTATTCGCGATTTGGCAGTTGATCGCCCTTTGCATTGCTCTATTAAGGAAGAAGATAAGTCTAGCTCGAAAGGTGAGTTATTAATTCATGTAAACAATCTCGAACATGTCTATCCTGATGGAACAAAAGCTTTGCATGGCGTTTCTTTGGATATCCACACGGGTGAATATCTGCTGATTATTGGTCAAAATGGCGCGGGGAAATCGACCCTGGTGCGTCACTTTCTCAACCTGCTGAAACCTACATCAGGCGAATTAACGGTGAATGGTGTGGATTCAAAGAAGTTGACGGTTAGTGAGTTAGCCTCTCATATTGGTTATATCGCACAAAATCCGGATAATCAAATCTTTAATATGACGGTTTGGGATGAGGTTTCTTTTGCATTGAAAAATTTAAAATTTTCCAAAGAAGAAATTATCCGCCGGACCGAAGAGAACCTCAGCTCTATGGGATTATTGGAATATAAAGATCGTCATCCCTTAGCCCTCCCCAAAGGTGACCGTGCACGAGTGGTGATTGCAGCCATTCTGGCGATGTATCCTGATACGATTATCTTTGATGAGCCGACAACAGGGCAGGATTATAAAGGATCGCAGTATATTTTGGATATCAGTCGTAAATTGCATCAAATGGGAAAGACGGTCATTGTTATCACCCACCATCTTTACCTGATGCCGGATTACGCTGAACGTGTCATTGTGATGGGCAAAGGTTCGATCTTATTGGATGCCCCAATACGTCAGGCTTATATGGACACAGAAAAATTAAATTCCACCTATCTAACCCCGCCGCAGGCTGTGTTGTTAGCTAAAGAATTAAGCCAAATTAAAGATGAAGAATATCCATTATTGACACCCTCTGAAGTTGCCAATTGTTTTTCGAAAAATGGTGGTGCATTATGAGTATGAAATTTCAAACCGTTGAACGTGATTCTGTGTTTACAAGATTAGATTTTCGTCCTAAGATTTACATGATGCTGGTTCTGACTGTGGTAGCTTTAATCTGGGAGAGCCCGGTTGTACAGCTTTCGCTGGCTTTTCTGATCTTAATCGCCTGTTTTTTGAGTGGTGTGAAGATGAAATTCATCCGTACAATTCTCTTGATCATGACACCATTCTATCTTTTATTGTTGATTACCCATGGTTTTTTCAATATTTCTCAGGTAATGTCTTTAACCGGTAAAGATGAATTAACCATTTTATTCACCATCCCTCAGAACTGGTGGTTGATAGGAGGGCTTAATTTTTCCTTAGAGGGTTTCTGGTATGGGATTAATACCATTTTTAAAACCCTGACGATTGTGCTGGTCGTTCCACTGGTTATTTTTACGACGGATCTTGACAACATTATTGTTGGTATGGTGCGTGCGAAAGTGCCTTATAAACTAGCATTTATATTCTCTGCAACATTACGATTTTTTCCGTTACTGTTCAGTGAGATTGGTATGATTGTTCAAGCCCAGCGCTTGCGTGGGTTGGCTATGGAAAAGATGAATATTATTCAACGGGTGAGCGTGTACGCTAAAGTCGCTGTGCCATTAATCCTGGGAGCTATGGTTCAATCTCAACAATTGGAAATTGTATTACAATCCAAAGCGTTTTCTGGTGATCCGGATCGTACTTATTTACATGAATCAATCCTGAGTCGTCTTGATTACACAGTATTGATATTCTTTACTTTGTTTTTGATTGCTGCATTCGTATCCTGGGGAGTTTGGGGTTTTGGCGCATTTAGCGGCCCGACCGATGCCTTACTCTTCTAAAGTAGGATCCTGCAACAGAAAGGTTATTAATGGCAACACGATTAACATCAACGAACGGAGATATTTACATTGGTCAAAATCTACCGACCGTGCTGATCAATGATCAACTCAGGATCATAGATCAATCGCCTGAAATATTTGAACAATTACAAAAGAAAGATGTAAGTGGTTTACTCGAAATTGCTCAATCCGGGCAGGCAGACGGTATAGATATGGTGGATATCCTCATCATCCATCAGGATTTGGACGAGATAGATCTACTGCCGCGTATTGCCTGGTCGATCAAAAAGGAAGTTGGCTGCCCAATCTCACTGGATTCACGGAATGTGGAAGCGCTTTCGGCTGCGTTGGAAGCCATTGCACCGGATAAAGCTTTGATTAATTCGGTTTCTGCCGAAAAAGAAGTTTTGGCAGCCATTCTGCCGGTGGCAAAAAAATATGGGGCTGCCATGGTGGGGATGCCAATCGGTGATACTTATGGGTTGACGAAAGTGGTCGATGAAAGAGTCTTTGAAGCCCAGGTCATTATTGATGCCTGTGAAGGTATGGGGATCCCTAAAGAAGATCTGGTCATGGATGGAGTTTGCCTGTCATCCTCGGCGGAACCAGACACGTTCGAGATCACCTTACAGACATTGAGACGCTTTCAGCATGAACTGCAGATTTCAACTACGCTAGGGATCGGAAACGCGGGCTTTGGTATGCCGGATCAGACCGTCATTGATCTGGCTTATTTGATTGGCGCTATCCCATGGGGGTTGCATTCTGCCATCGTCGACCCAAAAACACAAGGTTTGGTAAAGACAGTGCGAGCAATGGATTTCCTGATGAATCATGATATTGGCGGAAAACGCTACATCAAATGGTGGCGAAGCGCCCGAAAAATTGCCGCGATTCATTCCAAAGAACACCTTAAAAATAGTTGAATTTCGTGTGGATTTATGTTAAACTTTACATTGTAAAGTAAGGCTTTACAAAATTATCATTTTTCCTTTATCGAAGCAGCTTGTTCGTCTGGCAGATTAACAAGGGCAAGCAAAATCGTTGCATTAAATTCTATCATTTCCAGATAATGATGACAGGAATATACAATGGTGGATTCTTTCGTCGGGCAAAAATTGAAACTACGTCGAGGTGAACTCAATCTCTCCTTGCGCGCGGTAAGTGCTCAAACCGGCTTATCAGCGGCATTTTTGAGTCAGATCGAACGCGGGGAATCCAATCCATCCTTAAAGTCATTACAAAATATTGCGAATGCTCTCGGCGTTAATTTGAATTATTTCCTGGCCATGTCCTCGGAACCAACCAGAAAATATGATCATCATCTGAACGCCTCCTATCAGAACCTCAACGGAGAAAAACAATGAAGCAAAATATAAATTGGAAAACCATTGCGGAACCGCTGGATGTGACCAATGTCTACGCCCCCCGGCATTATATCCGCTCCTGGAGCACCTTCGATCAAACCGAGACCGGGGTGATTTTCCACTGCGAAATGGCTAGCGGCGAAAAACTGGATTATCACGTGGATGTGATCGATGAAGATGTATTCCGGATGCGCATGAATCCACAGGGAGTGATTGAGTGTGGCTCGGATATGCTGGTGCGTTGTGATTTTCCGGCGGTTCCTTTTAAGATTCTGGAAACACAGGAAGGTCTTTCCATTTCCACCGCCCGCATCCGGGTAGTCTTTCCACGAAATTGGCAGGTAACGGCTTACGACCATCCGGAAGCAGGGCAGGGTCACATTTTTTACCAGGAGAGCAGCGATGATCGTGCTTATGGTCCCGGGTTCGAAGTCCCGCCCACCGGTTTTGAAGTGAGCGCAGCCGGGGATTACTTTGTGCGTCAGAGTGTGTCCATTCAGCCCGGTGAGTCTTTTTACGGTCTGGGTGAGAAATTTACATCCCTGGACAGATGGAAGCATGAGATACCCATCTGGGCAGTCGACAGCGGAAACGTCAGCTCTGCCCGTTCTTATAAAAACGTGCCGCTGTTATTAAGCAGTGCTGGTTATGCTTTGTTCATCCATTCTTCCTATCCGATGCTTTTTCGCCTGGGCAGTGAGTCCTCCATCAGCTATTCGATCCATTTGCGTGATTCACAATTGGATATGTTCCTGATCTATGGACCATCCTACAAACATATCTTGAAGTGCTATTCCGAACTAACCGGGTTCGCTCCGATTCCACCCAAATGGTCCTTCGGGTTCTGGATTTCAAGAGCAGGGTACCGTTCCTGGGCTGAAGTGGAGGATGTGGTTTCGGAAATGCGCCGGCGTGGTTTCCCCTGCGATGTGTTGAGTCTGGATCCGTGGTGGATGGGAGACGGCCCCTGGTGCCATTATGAGTGGGATGAAGAGCATTTTCCCAATCCGGCTGAAATGATGGCAGGAATGCGCCAGCAGGGGATCAGAACCTGTGTGTGGATTCACCCGTATGTGCCCAAGAGTCACCCTTTATTCAAGGAAGGGGAAGCCCTGGGTGTCTTTGTGAAAGATTCCAATGGGGATGTCTGCCATGTGATGGAAGCCTTCTCCAGTGACGATGAAGGGCTGGCAGCAGTCGATTTCACCAACCCGGCAGCCTGCCAGTGGTGGCAGTCAAAACTGGAAAAATTAATGGATATGGGGGTGGCTGTTTTCAAGACGGACTTTGGCGAACAGGCACCTATCGATGGTGTTTATTTCGATGGACGCAGTGGATTAGAAATGCATAATTTGTACCCCCTGATTTATAATCGCACTGCCTTCGAATTGTCCGTGAAGAAAAATGGCAGAGGATTGGTGTGGGGGCGGGCAGCTTATGCCGGATCGCAACGCTATCCGGTGCAATGGGGCGGGGATAGTTATTCGACTTTAAATCAACTTGCCTGCCAGGTGCGGGCGATGTTGGGTTATGGTTTATCAGGGGTACCTTTCAGCAGCCATGATGTGGGTGGTTTCGATTTTTCGCCGCATTATTTCGATGATTGTTTCCATGTTGATTTCACCGAATCCTATCAGGTGGATATCAAAGACGCTTATCCCAAAGATGAAGTGGTCTACGCACGCTGGATGCAGGTAGGTGTTTTTTCTTCACATGTGCGCGCGCACGGCAAACAAGCCCGCGAACCCTGGGCGTTTGGGGAGGAAGTGGAGCGAATATCTAAAAAGTATTTGCAGTTACGCTATCGTCTGATGCCTTATATTTATACGCAGGCAGTGCAATCCACCCGCACCGGCACCCCCCTGGCGCGGCCGATGTTGCTGGAATTTCAGGATGACCCAACCACCCAGCATATTGACTTACAATACATGTTCGGGGATAGTTTTCTGATTGCGCCTGTTCTAACCCGCGATGGTCGCACAAAAGTATATTTACCGGCTGGCAATTGGGTGGATTACTGGACAAAAGAGGTGCACAGTGGACCGCAATGGTTGAGTATGGATGTGCCCCTGGAGACGCTGCCGATCTGGGTGCGCGCCGGGTCGATCATACCTATGGGGCCGGAGATGGACTACGTCAATCAAAAGCCACTCAATCCTTTGACAATCGAGTTGTATCTTCCGCAAGGAAGTGAAAGAATAGAGATCGAAGATGAGGATTGCGACCCGATTGCAGTGTCCTACCAGCGCAATGGCAGCAAATTGCTGGTTGAAGTAGGTGCAACCCGCGGAAATGTTGAAATGATCCTGATCGGTGAACACATCCGGTCAGCCAGCAGTGATGACAAAGCCCTGGTGGTGTCTCAGATTGCATCCGGATCCCGCATCGTGCTGGATGGGCAATCTGGCGTAAGAATCCTGCTGGAGTTGGAGGGATAAAGATGAATGAATTTGATCTGGTAATCCGTGGTGGTGAATTGGTCAGCGATTCAGGCTCACAACGCGCAGATCTGGGTATCAAAGATGGCAAGATCGCTGGTATTGGTTTGAATTTATCCGCACAGGAAGTGCTGGATGCCAGTGGTCTGCTGGTGATCCCGGGTGGGGTAGACCCTCATGTGCATTTGAATATGCCCACCGCCACGACCCGCACCAGTGAAGATTGGTTTTCAGGCACGCTGGCTGCTGCCCATGGAGGCACCACAACAGTCTTGGATTTTGTAGAACCACTGGCTGGTGAAACGCTCAAAGAAGCCCTGCAGGCACGTCAGGCAGAGGCTCATCAGCAAAGCTGGTTGGATTATGGTTTACACATGACCATCGCTGATGCCAGTTTGATTTCGCAAATCAAATCCCTCGTTGAGGAAGGGGTTACTTCCTTTAAAATATATACCACCTATGGGGAAATGCGGCTGGATGATTATGAGATCGTAGCCGTTCTGGATGCGGTCAAAGAAATCAACGGGATTGTGATGGTGCATGCCGAAAATGATGCTGTTGTTCAGCATGCTACCCAAACGCTGGTGAAGGAAGGCAAACTGGAACCGCGCTGGCATCCGTATAGCCGCCCGGCACTGGCAGAGGTGGAAGCGGTGCAGCGTTTGATCTATCTGGCCCGCGTCTCCGGTACCAATCTTTACCTGGTACATCTTTCCACAAGCGGGGCAGTCAAAGCGGCTGGCAAGGCATTGCGTGATGGCCAGAATCTGGTGGCGGAGACCTGCCCGCAATACTTACTGCTCAACCGTGAACGATATCAGGACGAGAATCCAGAAATCGCAGCTGGTTTTGTGTGTTCACCGCCCTTAAGAACCCCTAATGACCAGCAGGCTGTCTGGCATGCTGTCCGTCAACATACCGTCCGTACGATCGGAAGTGATCATTGTGCCTTCACTATTCACCCACAAAAGCAGGCTGCATTGGGAGACTTTCGTACCATTCCTGGCGGTATCCCCGGGATTGAACTACGCTACCCGCTGATGTATCATTTTGGTGTGCGCTCGGGTATGCTCAGCCTGGCAGAATGGGTGGCACTGTGCAGCACCAATCCCGCCAAAGCCTTTGGGATCTGGCCGCAAAAAGGCAGTCTCCTGGTAGGGGCTGACGCGGATCTGGTTTTATTTGACCCGCACAAAGAATTTTCTGTAAGCGCAGATCATTTGCATGAAAAAGTGGATTACACACCCTATGAGGGCTTTGCGCTGACCGGATATCCGGTAATGACGCTTCTTAAAGGAAGAAAGCTGATCGAAAACGGGAAATTAGTGGCAGAACAACCACGCGGTAATTTTTTGAAATGTGGAAATCCCCTCATCCCCACATAATGTAAAGGACTCAAGAATATGACAAATAAAGGTTTATTGATTTTCCCGCAGTGGCTGGTAACAGCAGCCCTGGAAGCCCCGCGCCAGGATCATGGCATCCGGGTGGTGGATGATATGATCACAGATGTGGCCCCCAAAGCTGACTTGTTGGCCCAATATCCTCAGGATGAAGTCTGGGAACGCCCTGATCAGGTTTTACTGCCTGCTTTTGTGGATGCGCATACACATCTGTACGGTATCTTAGCGCATGGTATTCCGCTCAGTAAAGCACCGAATGGTTTCATGCCGTTCCTGGAGGATTTCTGGTGGCCATTGGTGGAAGACCAACTGGATTCTGATCTGGTAAATGCCGCCACCGACTGGAATTGCTCACAAATGCTGCGTTCGGGTGTGACCGCTTTCTATGATTGTACCGAAGCTCCTTATGCACTGCCTGGCGTGTTGGTCAGGCAGGCGGAAGTGGTTAAAAAATGGGGTATTCGCGGCATCTTATCCTTCGAAGCGACCGAGCGGGTCAGTAAGGAAAATGGTGTCTCAGGTCTCCAGGAGAACCTGGATATGATCGCCTGGGCAAAACAGAATCCCGGCCTGGTGCAGGGATTGATGTGCTTTCACACCACCTTTACCTGTTCGGATGCATTCATCCTGAAAGCTTTTGCGCTGGCGAAAGAACACGGAGTGTTGACACATATGCACTGTTCCGAAGGCCATTACGAACCCAACGCCATGCTGGCGCGGAATGGGTTGCGCACCCTCGAACATTATGATGCCCTGGGCGTGTTGGGACCCGGTATGTTGGTCTCGCAATGTGTTCAGATCAGTCAGAATGAGATTGACTTGCTGGCAAAACGGGGTGCCAGTGTTACCAGTATGCCGCTTTCCAACTGCGAAGTAGGCGGCGGCATTGCACCTTTGCCACAGCTAACGGCTGCCGGTGTGACGGTTGGGCTCGGTTCGGATGGCTATATCACCGATTTCTTCGAGGTTATGCGCGGTGCATTTCTCATTCACAAAGCGGCCCAGACGGATCCACGTGTGATGCCTGCCAACCTGGTCTGGCATCTGGCGACGCTGGGGGGAGCGCAGGCGATTGGAATGGAAAAACTGGGTTGTGTAAAACCGGGCTGGAAAGCAGATTTCATGCTGGTGAAACCGGTTTTACCTACGCCGCTGAGTGCCCATAATATATATGAGCAAATCTTGTTATACTGCAATGCATCGAATGTCGATACAGTTGTAGCTGCCGGGCAGGTGAAGAAGGCCAATGGAGTGGTACTGAATGCCGACCTGGATGCATTAAGAGCACGATCTCAACAGGCAGCCACCCGTTTGTGGGAAAAAGCTGCTTGATTCTATCAAAATGAAGGAAAAAAATGAGAACTGGACCTGAAGCAAATGAAATGAAGGAACGTTATCCTGCCGATATTCTGGCAGAATTCTTCCGCCGGATGACATTGGTGCGTGAATTTGAATTACGTGCCATCGAAGAACGAAGAGGAGGATTGATCCCCGGATTTATTCACTCCTGTGTAGGGCAGGAAGCCACTGCTGTGGGAGCCTGTATGGCACTAAGCCAGGAGGATGTGATCACCAGTACCCATCGCGGGCACGGCCATTTAATTGGCAAGGGGGGTGATCCGAAATTCATGATGGCTGAACTGGCAGCCCGCAGTCCGGGATATTGTAATGGGCGCGGTGGTTCCTTACACATTGCGGATTTCACTCTGGGCATTTTAGGGGCGAATGGTATCGTGGGGGGTGGTTTGCCGATGGCTACCGGAGCTGCTTTAGGTTTCCAGATGCGCAAGGAAAAGCGTGTGGCATTAGCCTTCTTTGGTGATGGTGCTGCAAATGAAGGCTCCTTCCACGAAGCTGCCAACCAGGCAGGGGTCTGGAAGCTGCCGGTGATCTTCTTCCTGGAAAACAACCTGTATGGCGAAGGGACTGCCATGCGGCGCTGTACCCCAATTGATGATCTTGCGATTCGTGCGCAGGGGTATGGATTCCCGGGTGTGATTGTGGACGGCATGGATATTCTGGCTGTATATGAATCTGTGCGCGAAGCCCGCGAACGAGCCATCGCCGGAGAAGGTCCGACGCTGATCGAAGCCAAGACCTATCGTTACCGTGGACATTATGAAGGGGACCCTCAGGTTTATCGAACACAGGAGGAGATTCAATCCTGGCAGCGCAAGGATGCCATTGTCCGCTTACGCGCGAAACTGGTGGATTCCGGTTTATTCGACGATGGTGACCTGGAAGAGATCCAGGGTTCAGTGATTGAACAATTGGATGAAGCCGTCTCTTTTGCTGCATCCGCAGAAAAACCTGCAGTAGAAGATGCATTGGCAGGCGTTTATGCAGATACCCATAATGGGCTGGTATTTTAAGGAAGAAAGCAGGAAAATAATGCGTGAGATTACGTACTCTGAGGCAATTCGGGAAGCGATGGTGGAAGAAATGCGCACCAATCCGGCCGTATTTTTAATGGGCGAGGATGTGGGTGTGTTTAATGGGGTGTGGGGCGTATCCAACGGTATGCTGGCGGAATTTGGCCATGAGCGTGTTCGGGATACGGCTATTTCTGAGTTGAATATTATTGGCAGCGGCCTGGGAGCAGCGCTGGTGGGGATGCGCCCGATTGTGGAAATTATGTTTGGTGATTTTCTGATGTGTGCTGGAGATCAGCTCGTCAATCAGGTCGCCAAGGCACGCTTTATGAGCGGTGGCAAGGCCAATGTGCCTTTGACCATCCGGGTAGCCAGTGGTGCACCGGGTTCTTCAGCGGCACAACATTCTCAAAGCCCGGAAAGCTGGTTTATGAATGTACCTGGCCTGAAAATTGTGACCCCAGCCACCCCGGCAGATGCCAAAGGTTTATTAAAAACAGCCATTCGCGGTGAAGATCCGGTTCTATTCTTTGAATATAAAATGTTATATGCCTTAACCGGCCCCGTACCGGAAGACCCTGATTTTATGGTGCCATTTGGTGTTGCGGACGTGGTGCGTGAAGGGAAAGACGTCACCATCATCGCTGTGGGCATTATGGTGCAGAAAGCCTTAGCTGCCGCGAAAGAATTATCTGTAAAAGGTGTGGATGTAGAGGTGATTGATCCACGTACGCTGGTACCATTGGATAGGGACACTCTGATCAAATCAGTTGCGAAAACCGGCCGTGTTGTGATTGCGCATGAAGCCCATCGCCGTTCCGGTCCGGGTGCCGAAATCGCAGCTATGCTGGCGGAAGAAGCCATCGAATATCTGGATGGTCCCATCATTCGCATCGGAGCGATGAACGTTCCCTTGCCCTATAGTCCGGAATTGGAAAAGCATGTATTGCCTGATGAAAATGACATCATCCAGGCTGCATTAACATTATGCGGTAAAGAATAAAAGGATAGGTTCTATTCAATGAGTGATCAGGAATTTACCAGCAGTTATCAGGTCGTCATGCCGCGCCTGGGATTAACCATGGTCAATGGCAAAATTGTGGAGTGGTACAAGAAAGATGGAGAATGGGTTGAGAAAGGTGAACCCTTGTTCTCGATCGAAAATGAGAAAGCAACCCTGGATATTGAATCACCTGCCAGCGGCAAATTGGAAATCCAAATTGAGCCGGATATTGTGGTGCCGATTCTGAGCCCGGTGGGGTTAATCTACACCAAAGAGAAAAGCAGTTCACACCATGCGGGGCAAAAGGAGGAACAACCTGCGGCACCCGTTGCAGCGAAATCTGTGGAAAAAACAGCTGCCACTCCCACTGCACCCAGGTCTGAGCAGGTGTCCATCTCACCGCGCGCTCGCAAGGCAGCACGCGCAGCCGGTATCGATTTGAGCCAGGTAAGCGGCAGCGGCATACGTGGCATGATTGTAACCGCTGACATCATGAACAAAAAATCCAGGGACCAGCAGGCGATTAAAGCCACACCACTTGCCCGAAAAATGGCAGCTGAAACTGGTGTTGATCTGGCAGGTGTGACCGGAACCGGTCTGCGTGGTATGGTGCGAAAAGAGGACGTGGAGAAATGCCGTCAGTCTGTACCTGCAGCTCCTGAACCGCTTGCAGCGGAACCACTGGGTGGTTTACGCAAAGTCATCGCCGAACGGCTGGGCAAGAGCTGGATCGAGCGCCCACAGGCCAACCTGACCACGGAAGCGGATGCCAGTCTGTTTGTGGAGGCCCGGCAACAGATAAATCGCGAATTGAGTAAGAAAGATATCAAGATTTCCTATAATACCTTGCTGATCAAACTAGTGGCACAAGCGCTGCGCGAATTTCCATATATGAATGTCAGCCTGGTTCCAGAGGGGTTGCAACAACATCAGCAGGTTAATATCGGGCTGGCAGTCGATACACCCCGGGGTTTGATGGTGCCGGTATTGAGAGATGCCGACTACAAAAACTTCGAATGCCTTCAAAATGATCTGGATGTGGTGGTTGAGAAAACGCTGGCAGGTACTGCCGCTTGGGATGACCTGACAGGGGGTACTTTTACGATTACCAATTTGGGAACCTATGAAATTGATGCCTTCAGCCCGATCATTAACCCACCAGAATGCGCTATTTTAGGGGTCGGGCGCATTCATGAAAAAGCAGTGGTTGTGGATGGGCAAATTGTGGTGCGCGCGATGATGGCACTCAGCATTTCCTTCGATCATCGTCTGGTGGATGGGGCACCGGCTGCCCGTTTCTTACAACGGGTGAAACAGTTTATTGAGCAACCCTTCCTCTGGTCATTATGGAACTCAGCCCTGCAAGGCGGGAGAGAATAATGGATCTTTCTGGACGTTGTGTTTTAGTGACCGGTGGTGCACACCGCGTAGGGAAAGCCATTGCGCTCAAGTTAGCAAGGATGGGCGCTGCCCGGGTGGTCTTTACCTATAACTCGTCTGAAGAGGCGGCTGATAATACAGCCCAGGAAATCCGTTCGCTGGGTTGCGAGGTGCTGGCCATCCGCTGTGACCAGAGTGACATCCAGCAAATTGATGCTGCCATCGAACTCGTTCGCCAGAAATTTGGCCGGCTGGATGTGTTGGTTAACAGTGCTTCGGTCTTATTTGAAGCTGAATTTGATGATGTGACCGCGGAGACCTGGAACCAGGTATTGAATATCAATGCTCGCGGTCCATTTTTCTTTATGCAGAAAGCCGCCCGATTAATGATGGCTGGTGAGGGCGGCGTTGTTATTAATATTATCGACGAATCTGTACTGAAACCAGCGCTGATATGGGTGCATCACGGTGCCTCCAAGGCAGCTCTATGGAACATCACCCGCACTGGCGCTGCAGCCCTGGCGCCGAAAATTCGGGTCAACGCCGTTTTGCCGGGTGCGGTGCTAAAGCCTCCGGATTATTCAGATGAGCGTTGGAATGGTTTGATTCCCGGTATTCCCTTGCAGAAATTAGGCTCAGCCGAGGATGTTTGTCAGGCAATTGAATATCTTATCCATGCAGATTTTGTCACCGGTCAGATGATTGTTGTCGATGGTGGCGCCACAGTTCTTTAAGGAGAAAAAATTATGAATCTTGAAAATTCCGTCATACTCATCACCGGTGCCGCCATGCGGGTAGGGAAAGAGGTTGGTCTCTATTTTGCCAGCAAAGGCGCGCATATTGCCTTCAGTTATTACGAAGAGGATGAGCCCTGGCAGGAAACCCAACAGGAAATAGAAGCACTGGGTGTGAAGTGTTTTGTGATGAAAGTAGAAATTCGAAATAGCAACGATATCAAAGCCTTTGTGCAAAAAACCAAAGAGGCGTTCGGACGGATTGACGTGTTATTCAACAATGCCTCGGTCTGGTTGCGAAAACCTTTTCTGGATATCAGCGAAGCGGAGTGGGATCTGGCGTTGGATGTTAATCTTAAGGGACCGTTCCTGTGCTCGCAGGCAGTCGCTCCGATTATGCAGGCACAGGGTCAGGGTGTCATTATCAATATCACCGATCTATCCGCTTTTCAGGTCTGGAATGAAAATGCTCATCATGCTGCCTCCAAAGCCGGATTGGTAGCGCTCACCAAATCGATGGCGTTTGAGTTGGCACCTGCCATTCGAGTGAATGCGATTGCACCCGGAACAGTGCTGCTGCCTCCCAACGCTTCAGAGGCCAAGGTGGAATGGGCGATCGAAAATTCGCTGTTAAAACGCGTTGGAACACCTCTGGATGTTGCCAAACTGGCTGAATTTTTGATTGAAAATGAGTTTGCTACCGGTGCAGTTTATTATATCGATGGCGGCAGGAGTCTGGTTTAACTTTCATGAAAAAAATCCTCATCCACAATGGCAATTTTTACCAGCCTGAAAAATGGCTGACGCCCGGCTTCCTGAGTATACAGGGTGGGGTGATTTCAGCCGTCCAGCCTGGGGAACCTGATCAGGAGGCCTTTTTGCAGGCTGAGCAGGTCATTGATGCCAACGGGATGGCAATTTTACCGGGTCTGGTGAATGGTCATTCACATTTCAGCCAATCTTTTATGCGCGGTCTGGCTGGTGGCAGACCACTATTACAGTGGTTAAAAGAATTGATCTGGCCACTTCAATCCGCCTTTTCGAAGGAGGAAATGTACCTGGCATCCTTATTAGGATTGGCGGAGAATGTGCGGGGTGGTGTGACTTATGTGGTTGATCATCACAAGATCACCCACACACCGGAACATACCCTGGCGGTTAAAAAGGCAGCTGAAGAAATCGGACTGCGTTGTACCATCGCCAGAGCCTGGTCCGATCGTGGGAATAATCCGGAGAGCGGTGATGCCATCCTGGATGAGCTGGAAGGCTGGTATGGCATGCAACAGCCAGACAGTAAGGTGACATTTGCCTCCGGGCCGTTAACTCCCTGGCGGGCAAGTGGTGAGTTAATCCAAAAAACGCATGCTCAAGCGCTGAGATATGGCAGTTTTTCGCATATCCATGTATCCGAGACGTTGGCGGAAGTGGAAATGACTGTGGAGGAAACCGGTGTCAGGCCGGTAACCTGGCTGGATCAATTGGGTATTTTGGATGAGCATGTTCATATTGTGCATGCGGTCTGGGTAGATGAGGCTGAGATAGAGCTTCTCAAAGAGCGCAATGCCCTGGTAGTGCATTGCCCGGTCAGCAATGCTGTCTTAGGTTCCGGGATTGCACCGGTGGGAAAAATGCTGGCTCGTGGTGTGCGAATGCGTATGGGTACGGATGGCTCAGCCAGTAATGATACCCAGGATTGCATCGAAAATGCCAAGATGGCGATCTGTCTGGCACGGGCCGGCCATCAGGATGCTGCCAATCTGACCAACGATCAGGCTTTAAGTATGCTGATCGCTGATCGGACAATTGCAGTGGGAGATGATGCAGACCTGACGATGATCAAATTAGACACTTTGCGATCCGCACCGGTGCATGATCTGACCTCAGCTGTAACTTTGTGCGCCCATGCTGAAGATGTGGATACAGTTATCGTAGCGGGTAAAATTCTAATGCAAAATGGGAGATTAACCACTATCGATGAAGAAATATTGATCAAGGAATGTAATTCCGCGATAAAAATATTGAAGAAAAGGGCTGGCATCGATATATGAACGGAAAAGAACGATCTTTAATGGCCTTCAGACATCAGGAAGCAGACCGTGTGCCGATTTTTGAGCTGACGATTGACAACCCAACGGCTGAATATGTTTTGGGTCGACCGAATTTATGTGGGTTTGGCGGAAAAGCCAGAGGAACTGCCTATAACGAAGCAGTTTTGAGTGGAAAAGTGAAGGAATATCACCTTCAGCGGAAATTGGATGAATTAGAATTATGGGAGAAACTTGATCTGGATGTGTTTCCGCAATGTGATCCAATACCGCTCAACCCGGCTGTGCCAGATCAGATTTCCGAACGGCAATGGAAGATCACTAATCCGGTTACTGGCCAATGGGTAATATTTGATTATTCCGTAGATTCTGATGTTTATGACATGGTTGATTCTTCTATTCGCAGGGGTGGTTTACCTGAATTGGAGAAATTAACTGTCTATCTGGAGAATCAGCACTTTGATTCGGATGCCTGGGATTTTTCTCACGTTGATATGATTTTAGAACGAATCGGTAAGGATCGCATGGTGGTAGGGTCAGCAGATGTGGAAATTGGATCGACATTTGATTGGGCGGAAACCTTTTTGATCGGCCTGGTGGATGCGCCTGATCTTATTCATCGCTATCTGGATGCACGCTTAAAAACAACATTAATACTAACCGAAATGTTGCTGGAACGCGGTGTGCATGGCATCCATGGTGGTTATGACTGGGCCGCCAACAAAGGGCCAATGTTCTCTCCACGGCATTTCCGAAAATTTGTTTTTCCCAGGATGAAACAAATCACCGACCTGTGTCATCGATATGGGGTTCCATATATCAAACACACCGATGGTAATGTTAATAGTCTTTTGGATGATATGGTTGCCTGTGGCATCGATGCGTATCAGGCAATTGAACCTCGGGCGGGGATGGATATCGCCCAAATCAAGAAGGATTACGGGGAGCGCCTGACATTAATTGGAAATGTCGACTGTTCCACGGTTCTGGTCGATGGACCTGTAGCAGCTGTGCGAGCACAGACAGAAGCTGTTATTCATGCGGCTGCCGCGGGTGGTGGTTTTTTGCTTTCGAGCAGTAATTCCATTCACCCTGGTGTAAAACCAGAGTATTATCTGGCGATGTTGGAAACGGCCAGGGATGTGGGTAATTACCCGATTCAATCAGGAGGAATGTAATGGGAAAAATTAAAGATCTACGTAGTTATATATCTGTACTTGAAAAGGAAGGTCGCTTTAAGAATGTTGATCAACCTGTTGATCTGGTGCATGAATTGGCGAATGTAGCTGCCACCCTGGCAAGGATGCAGGGTAACGGTGTGATTTTCAATCATGTCAAGGAGGCATTAGGGAGTTATCCCTGGCCCATTTTTGCAAATGCGGTTATCAGTCCGGATACAGCAGCATTGGCTCTGGAGTGCAAAAAAGAAGATATCATCGACAAGATGAATTTTGCGCTGGATCCGAAAAACGGGATACAGCCCAAACTGACCGAACAGGAAGCTGCCTGGAAAGAGAATATCATCACCGGCAGTGAAATCAACCTGCATAAGCTGCCCATTCCCACCCATGGATTGCACGATGGTGGGCCATTTATCACTGGAGGTGTGATCGTCACCAAAGATCCAGTATCTGGTCGGGGAAACCTATCCTATAACCGCATGCAGGTTCTGGGTGAACATACTTTTGGTTTCAACGTCAACGAATGGCGGCACGTGATGCAATTCTACAAGGTCAACCAGGCCAAAGGTGAAAGCCTGCCGGTGGCTGTGGCGATTGGACTTGACCCGGCTATTATGATTGCTGGAGGTGCCCGTTATGATGGGGATGAATTAGCCATTGCTGGTGCCATCCGTGGTGAGGCAGTTCCGGTCACCAAAGGTGTCACGGTGGATATCGACACCCCAGTCCATGCAGAAATTGTGATTGAAGGTTATTTACCCCCAGATATCCGCCAGCCAGAAGGTCCGTTGGCTGAGTTCCACGGTTATTATGGGGAATTATGGGAATCTCCGGTTTTTGAGGTAACCGCAATTTGTTATCGCAACCAGCCTATTTTCCAGACCATTATTCCAGGCTGGGATGAGCATATATACATTGGCAATGTGTTGCCTCGCGAACCTCTGTTGTTGCGCTTTGTGAAACATGTCAGCCAGAATGTCACCGGTTTACACATTCCCCCC
>SWCA01004238.1_pt1 | contig 23505 bp, 19 predicted proteins | sample 4692961 | NCBI WGS metagenome assembly SWCA01 (sample SAMN10267275, study PRJNA491770) | bioreactor metagenome | isolation source: DHS bioreactor inoculated with | place: Japan: off Shimokita Peninsula
CGGATGGGAAGTTGATATCTCCTTGGGTCGTTACCGCCTTAAACTCGGGTGCTGCCTCGCCAATTCGCGGCATGCTAAAGGTTTGTTGAACTTGATTGTCTTCCATGGTTCAAAATTTTAAATGGTTAGTAAACTGATTGATGATTTTTTATCCTTTATGCCAAATAGCTTGCTTGGCATTGAAACAAGATCACATATGACTGTTCGAATAGAACATTAGTGCTTTAAAAATGTTCACTTTTCTTTTTCAAAGGGCCAGCCGGCTATTCCACCCTCCATGACTTTAACATTGGTGTAGCCATGTGCTTTGATGAGTACCGCGGCTTCGTAGCCTCGCAGGGAAATTTTACAGAATGTGATGATTTCCTTGTTTTTGTCTTTAGGAAGCTCATCCATTCGCGAGCGCAACCATCCAATGGGGATCAGGGTTTCACCAATACCCAGCCGTGTTTCGGCAAATTCATCGGCACCGCGGGTATCGAGTAGAAAGAGATCTTCGCCACGATCCACTTTTTCTTTCACCTCGAGAGCTGAAATTCCTTCAAATACACCGTTCATCTTATTTTGCATGATATGTGCCGACGCGATGCTGTGGTCGATGGCCAGTGAAAAGGGCGGTGCATAGGGCAGGTCTGCATTAACCATATCATCCACCGTTAGATTTCCTTTGATTGCTGTTGCCCAAATGGCCAGTTGTTTGGCGACATCACCAGGTCCAAGGCACTGCGCGCCAAGGATTCGCCGGCTGTTTTTGTCGGCAATCAGTTTTGTAATCAGAAGTTTGCCATCCATAAATCCGGGTTTGTCGGGGCTGGCATTCACGATCTTCACATACTCCAGCCCGGCTTCTTCGGCTTTTTCTTCAGACAAGCCGGTAATACCAACTCCCCAATCGAAGAATTTGCAAATCCCGGTTTGAATGGTTCCGGGAAACGAGACCACATTTCCTTTAATACAATTTTCGCCAGCCACCCGGCCTTCCAGGTTCGCCAAATCGCCATAGGGAGCCAGTACTTTTTTACCAGAAATCAGGTTGGTAATTTCGCAGCAGTCGCCGGCTGCGTAAATGTCGGGATCGCTGGTTTGCATGTGTTGATTGACTGTGATGCCTCCGAGTTCGCCTATCTCCAGTTCTGCCGCCTGGGCAAGTCCAATATTGGGGCGAACACCAATGGCAATAACAGCTAGTTGACAAGGGATTTCGCTTCCATCCTGCAACCTTACCGCCTCCAGTTTGCCTTTGTCTCCTATAAACTCAGCGACGCCATTTTGAGTAATTACCTCTGCTTTGGTCTTCAGGTAGTTTTCGAGGATTTTGGCCAGCTTCCAATCTAAAAAAGTGAGTAGCTGGGGTAGCAATTCAATAAGTGTTAGCTCAATTCCAGCCAGATTTAAGGCTTCGATCGTTTCGATACCAATCAGTCCCCCTCCAATAACCACCGCCTTTTTGATCTGTCCATCATCTCGGATTTTTCGAAGGTAATCGGCATCTTGCATCGATTGCAGGGTGCTGATTCCTTGCAGCTCAATTCCCGGGATGGGAGGCTTGTTGGCTGTTGCTCCGGTAGCAATAATCAGTTTATCGTAGGGTTGGCTTCCCGTCTCACCAGACACCAGGTTTGTAAATTCCACCCGCTTATTTTTCCGGTCAATTTTGGTTACCTCGGTATTGGTTCGGGCCACGATCCCTTTGGCATTCCAGTAAAACTTTGGGTCGCGCACTACGCCGGTAGGCGTGCACAGCAGTTTATTGCGGTCGTCGAAAAAACCACCTACAAAATACGGGAATCCGCACGACGCCATCGACAGATCGGGCCCTTTCTGAAACATGGTAATTTCTGCAAACTCATTCATGCGGCGGGCGCGGGCTGCCGCTTTAGGGCCGGCTGCCGACCCTCCTATAACAATAATTTTTGGTTGATTTTCCATGGGTTTGAATTTTATATGACGTGTTTTCTAATCCAAATGAAGGATCTGTCCAGATTTTAATTGTCGAGTGCCAAGGTGGTTGTGGAATGCGGCCAGTGCCGGCAATTCGGTGCAGTGCGATGGGATTAGGTTTCGGACTTTTTCTTTCTGAAAATACCGAATTGTCTGTTGGGTCTGTTTATCGTTGTGTTTCAGATGAAAGCCGCCGATGACTGAGTCGATGGATTGCACCCCGGTAAGCTGCTTGGCATGTTCACAAATGTTACAAATTCCGGAGTGGGCACAGCCCGAAAGGATGATCAACTTTTGGTTGACAACGATGGCCAGGGCCGAATCGTCCGGAACAAAATCGTCGTTGCCAAATTCATCTTTAAAGCTTGTGCGCTGAGCTTCAAAATCGGTGACGCGGGGAATTTCGCCCAAGTAGTACGCCAAGCCGGAAATACGGTAGGGCTTGGTGCTGGTGATCAGCGAGTATTTTTGGTTGATCTGTTCCCGGGTCAGGGGCAGACCCACCGGCGTACCGTCTGCTTTGCGGTAGCGTTTCATGAAAGCGGCAGGATGAGTGAGCAGGGGTTTGGATTGGAGGTAGCGCAAGCCATTGCCGTGATCCCAATGTCCGTGGCTAAGGACAATCAGGCCCACTTCTTTCTGCAGGTCGATTCCAAGTTGCTGTGCATTTTTTACGAACACATCAGTGGCGCCGGTGTCAAACAGGATGTTGTTTCCATCGAGCTGAATCAGGTACGAAATCCCATGCTCCGCCAGGAAATGTGCACCTGCTGTATTTTCAGTGAGTATGCTGAGTTTCATGTTTTGTTGGTTTAAAGTATTGCTCGAGTGCATCAATAATTAATTGGGGAGCTTTCATCGGCCTGCGACTTGTTTTATCAACAAAAACGACGGTTGAATCAGCGGTGCACAACAGCGCATTTTGTTCATTCCGGATTTCAAACTGAAAGGAAAAACGGGTGGCCGGCAGATTGATAATCCTGGTTTTGATGGTTAGTAACTCGTCGTAGCCGGCGGGCTTCAGGTAGCGCAGGTTCATCCGGATGACCGGCAGCAGGATGTTGCGCTTGTCCAGCGTCTGGTCGTCGATGTGCAGTTTTCGCAGCAGTTCGGTGCGTGCCTGGTGGCAGTAGCTCACGTAGTTGGCATGGTATACATAGCCCATTTGATCCACTTCGTCATAGCGCGGACGCAGTTTAAAAGTTGCTTCCAATGGATTATTCATGGTTTTCAAAATTAAGTTTCCCCAGTAAATGCCCCATTCTTTTTTTCTTGGTTCTAAGGTAGAAAGCATTGTGTCGGTTGGGTTCAGTCAACAGAGGAATACAGCATTCTACTTTTATTCCATATTTTTCAAGACCCGATTTTTTCGCGGGATTGTTTGTGAGTAGTTTCACTTGGCTGACGTTGAGGTGGCGAAGAATTTCTGCAGCGGCAAGGTAGTTTCGTTCATCAGCCTGATGCCCCAGTTGCAGGTTGGCATCTACCGTGTCGATACCCTGCTCCTGAAGTTTGTAGGCTTTCATTTTTTCCATCAATCCAATTCCCCGGCCTTCTTGCTGCAGGTAGATTAGTGCACCGCATCCTGCCTGTTCAATTAGCCTCAGGGCTTGGTGTAGTTGTTCGCCGCAGTCGCAGCGCATGGAGCCAAACAAGTCGCCCGTGGCACAGGCCGAGTGTATCCGAACGAGCAAATTCCTTTGGTTTTCCACCTGCCCTTTCATGAGCATCATGTGTTCCTTTCCGGTTGCTGGTTCCAGAAACGGAAGGAGTTCGAACGAGCCGTAAATAGTGGGTAGTTCGACGCGTTCTCCAATTTCCAGCAGATCAAGGGGGCTCTGTCTATTTTGGATTTCAAACATTTTCGGCATTTAATTTTTAGGGTTAATGGATGTTTTAATCGTTCCTTTTTGAAGTTTAAACAGCTTATAATTTCCTGCGTTTTGCCGCCACTCTTCTTCGATCCATCTCATCTGTTTTTTAAGGATCAGGATCAACTGTGCAGGACTGGATATTTCAACCAGAACAGGTACAAAAAAGGCATTGACCTTACTGATGTTTTCTCCAAATTGTCTCGAGACCAAAACATTCACTTCATGTTGCTGCAAGAGTTCGGTGATTTGCTTTCTTTTTGCTTCGGAGTGATTGTTCCTGCTTAACTGGGCGAACGGATTTGGAAGCACCTCACGAAAAATAAGCTCGTTGGCAGCCCATTCATAAACCAGGTATTGGTCTGCTTCTCCGAAATGTTTTTGTTCAAAAACGTGATTGTGATTTACAGCGAAAGCGAGTCTGATTGTCATGTTATAAACCTCCCGTCATCTTTAGTTTTCCAGTGTTTTTCAATATTGGCTTCGAGCCAGCCTATTTTTTCTGCATCAACAGCATCAAAGTGAGGTACGTAGGGTTTCAGGTCGAGTAAAGGCGTTTCGTTCAACATGTCCAGACCTTCAATGAGCAGCCGCGTCCCGCGGATTTCGAGTAAACGAACGATGGAAAAACCTATTGGATTGGGACGTGCCGGACTGCGAGTGGCAAATACGCCATGTGCTGCTTCATCCATGAACGGCTTGACGCTTAACGAGACGTTTTTAATTTGATGAAAATAATAGATCAGCATGAGGTGAGAGAATCCGTCCAGGTCGGCCAGACCTTCTTTAAATTCGGCGAAGATTTCAATTTCGCCTTTGAATTCTTTTGCTCCCAAGAATTGAATGGGAGTGCCTTCCGGTTGCAGGTGACCGGAATGAACGATCCCGATGGGTTGAAAGGAAATTGCTTGCATACGTGCTTAATTTAAACGGTGGTTGCCAATAGCTGACTGACTTGGCTGGCTAAGTTTTCAAACAGCCCGATGAGGATTCTATCTTTTGAAGCAAAAATGGTTTGTCCGGTGTCACCCAGCTCGCAAGCGTCGCAAACCAAGGGAATGCGCACCAACAGAGGCACTTGGAGCTGATCAGCCAGTTGTTGTCCGCCACCGTTTCCAAACAGGTAGTATTTTTCGTTCGGGTGTTTCTCGGGCGTAAACCAGGCCATATTTTCAACCACCCCTAAAATGGGAACCTGAATCAGCTTGGTATTAAACATGTCTGCTGCTTTTCGTGCATCGGCAAGGGCCATTTGCTGCGGAGTGGTTACCAGAATTGCTCCGGAAAGATTTAGTCGTTGGATGGTCGTTAGCTGAATGTCACCTGTTGCGGGAGGAAAGTCGATAATCAAATAATCCAGTTCGCCCCATTCGGTGTCGGATAGTAGTTGCGCCAAACCGGCTGAAGCTGCCGGCCCCCGCCAGATGAGCGACTTGTTGGAGACCATAAAGAATCCGATGGAAATGATTTTCACACCGTATTTCTCAATCGGAATGATCGTTTCTCTTCCCTGGTAGTGAGCGACCTCGGGTTTGGCATACTGCACGCCAAAAATCAAGGGGATGGAAGGCCCGTACAGGTCGGCATCGAAAATGGCTGTTCGAAATCCATCCCGAGCCAGAGCAACGGCCAGGTTAGCCGCTACGGTCGATTTCCCGACACCACCTTTCCCGGAAGCCACAACGATGATGTTTTTCACCCCGGGAAGGTCTATTTTTTCAAAAGAATTTGGCTTGTTCATGTTGCATGAGTTTATTCCATATGTTTTTTATTTCATTGCTGATGCGTGAGTTGGGTGCCCAGTTGATTACGCTTTCGCAGTTCACCATAGCATCAACCACCAGACGGTCGAAAGGCAATTTTCCGATGACCGGTATTTGTACTGAGCGGCACCAGTTTGTAATTTGATCGCTCAGAGAGCGATTCAAATCATATTTGTTAATCACCACATAGCTTTGCACCCGAAATTGACTTATGAGTTCTGCAATTCGTTTTAAATCATGCAGACCTGACAGGCTGGGTTCGGTTACCAGAATAACTTTATCGACACCGGTGAGCGAAGATATTACCGGACATCCGATTCCCGGGGGGCCATCAATCAGGATCATGTCGGCATCAAGCTCAAAAGCGACTTCCCGGGCCTGATCACGGACAATGTTGACGAGCTTTCCGGAGTTGTCTTCTCCGGGAGCCAGCCGGGCATGAATCATCTTACCATTGGCGATATCACCGGCAAACCAACGGCTTTTATCATGGCTAACCATGCGGATGGATTTTTCGGGGCAAACCCGTTGGCAAAGCTGGCATCCGTCGCAGGCTGTTTCCAAAACGGCATACGTTCCGCGATCATCGCTGATGGCATCAAACCGGCAAAAGCTCTTGCAGATTCCACAGTTGGTGCAGCGTTCGGGATCGATCACGGCTTTTTGTCCCGATACGTAAACTTCTTCGCGGGAATCCTGTGGGTTGAGCACCAAATGCAGGTTGGCGGCATCCACATCGCAATCGGCCACCACAATTTTGGCCGCGAGCGTGGCAAGCGCAGCACTCAAACTGGATTTTCCGGTTCCGCCTTTTCCACTAAGTATAGCTATTTCGATCATACTGAAGGTGTTTTTTGATGCGACTGAATAGCTGTGAAAAGTGCTTCTGATAGTTGGGCATGCTGTCGGTAATGAGTTTTCCTTCAGAATAGCTTTTGGCAATCCGGGGATCAAACGGAATTTCGTCAAGGAGCAGAAGTTTGTTTTCTGCGATAAAATCGTAAACCCGATGATCGCCCAATCCGGCCCTGTTGATAATAATACCGAAGGGTTTGTCGAGTTGCTGTAGTATCTCCACGGACAGCATGAGATCATTTAAGCCGAATGGTGTGGGTTCGGTTACCAGTATCACGAAATCGGCTGAACCGACCGTTGCGATGAAGGGACAGGAAGTTCCGGGCGGAGCGTCCAGGATGGCCAGTTGATGTTGCGGACTAATTCTTAGCGCTTCCTTGAATAAGAGGCACCGACGAGTACACGCCAATTTCAATGCGTCCTTCAATGAGTGAAGAACCATTGCTTACGGCATAAGTCAGGATGGTTCCGGTTGTTTTCGTTTTCCAGGAAATGGCTCCAGCCTGGCAGGCGTATTCGCATGCCCCACAGTCGTGGCAAAGATCTTCAACAACCTGAATGTGTTGCAGCTCCGGCAGGACAACGATTGCGTTGTAGTGGCAATACTCCTGGCACTTTCCGCAGAAGGTGCAGGCATCTTTGTCAATCACCGGAATGTTTTGGGTGACAGACTTCTGTGCGAGCAAATCAGCTTGAATAAATTGCAGGGCATTGGGTTCTTCCGCGTCGCAATCGATCAAATCAACCGCAAAGCCTGATTTTTGGATGACATTGAACAGATTGGTTGCTACCAGAGTTTTTCCTGTTCCGCCTTTTCCGCTTGCAACTGCTATCTTCATTTGCTTCCAATCTAATTTGTTATAGTCTGTCTTTCCCCGGGCTCCTGCACTTTGAGGAGGCAGGGCTTCCCCGTAGGAGTCGCTTTCGTCAGTGATCGCAGCTATTCGAACCCGCCTCGAGGGAGCCGCTCAGCCAGTCTTCAACGAGTTTATCCGGGGCTTTGGCTTCAACCCCGACGGTTACCTCGATATGCTGCTGGTTAAACAGGCTGATTGCTTTTTGTCCGATGCCTGCGGCAATCACATGGGTCACCGCTTGTTGTCCGAGCCACCGGGGAATCAGGCCGGGCTCATGTGGTGGCGGTGTTACATACTCGGGTGGAAGCATGGTGCTGTTCTCTACCCGGATCATTGCAAATTGTTGACAGTGCCCAAAGTGGGTACACAGTTGACCATTTTCAATCGGTATGGCAAATTTTTTCATCTGATTAAATTGTTTGTTTTCGAATAGAACTGGTAGCCTTAAGGACCATTTGGCTACCAGTTTTCAAGCTCCTCAAATCAATCGCTGTTTCGAGTCCCTCGTCCCAAAGCCCTTCTACGTCTATGGCCTCTTCCTAATCCCCAAAGTCCGGGTTGATTTTTTTCCTGGCTTTCCGGATCCTGACTAGACTTTCTTGCTCCTGTGCCGGCACATTGCCCTCTTCCTCTTCCGGTCATTGGTCCCTCTCCTGCCGGGCCCTTTCTGTTAAATCCTGGCATGTTAACACCTCCTTTTTATTTATTGATCGCCATCAAGTCCAACACTTCCTGTATCGACTTTTCCGGCCCATTGAGCATGATCATTTGGATGTTAAGATCTTCAAGTATACTTTTTGCTTTCCCTCCAAACTCTCCTGAAATGACTTGTTTAACGCCTCTTTTTGCAATCAGCTGAACTGCAGCCGGACCTGCACCCGATGCTGCATCTTTATTGGGATTCTGAATAAATTCCGTTTGGTTTGCATCCATGTCGTAAATGGCAAAATAAGAACACCTTCCGAACCGGCTGTCAACTTTTGAGTTCGGGGTATTCCCTGTTGCTGTAATTGCAATTTTCATTATTTATGGCTTTTTGATTAAATAATACGATACAAATATAAAGAACAAAAGTGCATTATTAAAATAAAAAGTGTAAGATTTTTGTTTTTGTTTCAGTTCGTGACGTTTTGATTGACTGATCCTCAAAAATGATTTCAAGGTAAGGTTAGTTTCGTATTTCGAATTCTCATAAAAGTGGCTAACTTGTTGCTTTTTTACAAAATAGAATCAACCATCAAATCAGAGGCTATGACAACCGAATATAAAGACCTGAGGCGGCAAGAACTGATTGAACAGCTTCAGATGAAAGACCGGCTGCTGGAGGCTTTTTCGAGGGAACGTGACGATGAGGAAACCTTGAAGTTTGCCTGGGCCGGTAATTTGGGACATTGGTACTGGGATGTTCAGGCGAACCAAGTTACTTTTAACCCATTAAAAGCGACTAATCTAGGCTACAAAAAGTCGGAGATTCCGGTACCCTGCGATTACCAGTTTTTTACTGATAAGTTGCACCCGGAAGATTTTGAGGCGGTGATGCAGAATATGCGCGACCATCTGCAAGGTAAGACCGGCGTTTACGAGGTGGAGTACCGGATTCAAGCCAAAACAGGTGAATGGAAATGGTATTACGACAGGGGCAAAGTGACGAAGCGCGATTCGCAGGGCAAGCCTCTGTTTTTGGCTGGTATTGTTTTCGATATCTCCGAACGAAAAGCGATGCAGGAAATACAACAGGTATTAATCCGGTCGCTTTCAGAGCAAATGAGATTACAGGAAAATCTTTTTTCGATCCTGCTGCATGATCTCCGGACGCCTTTGTCCAATATGATTAGCTTTTCTGAATTGTTAGTCGAAGTGATTAACGAGAATGATGATCCGCGATCAGCAGTCGAGTTTGCCGCTACCATCCTGAAAACAGCCAACCAAGCCTTTGAGCTCACCTCCAATGTGATGGGTTGGGCCCGGGCGAAAAGTATTCTCAAGGAAAACAAAGAGCCGGTTTTTCTCAGCAAGCTGGTCTTTGAAGTGTTTCATGAGTTTGAGGTGGCCCTGGCAGACAAGAATATTGAAGTAAACAATGAAATAGCAGCCGATGTAAACGTTATGAGCAACAGGCCTGTTTTAAAAATAGCCCTTCGAAATTTCATATCGAATGCGTTGAAATATTCTCATCCGGGAAAAACAATCCGTGTGAATTACGAGGATGAAACACTTTTGGTTGTTGACAAGGGAGTGGGCATGACAGCACAGCAGCTGGATTCGTTGTTCTCTTCCAGTGCCGGGTCAACCCGGGGAACCAACAACGAAGAAGGCAATGGAATTGGCTTGGTTTTGGTTCGTGAATTGTTGGGTCAGATCAATGTTCGTCTTTCTGTCAGGAGTGCTTTGGGGGAAGGTACAACGGTTACGCTTCAATTTGGAGGAGAGAATGAAATCAAGTCAGATCACATCGTTGAGATGTAAAATATAAATCAATGTTTTTATAGTTGTATAACATAAGGATTGCATTTGAATTTTTTTATTTTAGGGAACTCAAATAGTTGTTAAGCCATTAAGGCTAATGTTGATTGAAAATTGAACTAACTTTCATTTTGGCGCAGTGAGCCAGACCACGAAGCGTTGAGAAGTTTGCCCTAAACGAATAAAACTTGAACTATGAGCTCAGACAAGTTCCCCGGTCACATCCGAAACATGCACGACCTGAAAGAAAAGCTTAAGTCTTTTTTGACTCAGAATAGGCAGGATTGGACTGATAAACAATTGGATGACTTCGTTGATGAATTGGATTTTTGCCATCCGGAGCTTGAAAAAACGGAGGAGGATCTTCATGAACGTGTCAAAGAGCTGAACTGTCTGTACCAGCTTTCCCGGTTGACGCAGCAGGATAATATATCTCAGGTCCAAGTATTGCAGCAAGTGGTGAATCTGATTCAGCCAGCCTGGCATTATCCGGAGATTACCTGCGCCCGGCTGATCTACGATGGAAAAGATTACAGAACCGCTAATTTCAGAATAAGTCCGTGGTCACAAACTGCTGAAATTTTCATTAACGATCAACCGAAAGGGGCACTGGAGGTGTATTATTTGGAGGAAAGACCTGAGGCAGATGAAGGTCCTTTTGCCAAAGAAGAGCGAAATCTGCTGGATGCGATAGCGGCTCAGTTGTGTGCGTATTTGGAGCGCAGAGGAGTGGAAGAACAGATAGCCCGACAGGAAGAAAACCTGCGGATTACCCTCCAGTCTATTGGCGATGCTGTGATTGCCACCAACGTGGAAGGCTTGGTTGTTAGGATGAATCCGGTTGCCGAAAAGCTCACGGGTTGGAAACTGGCCGAGGCCAAGGGGAAACCCCTCGATGAAGTTTTCAAGATTGAAAATGCAGAAACGGGTCTTCCTGCCGAAAGCCCCGTGGCAAAGGTGTTGGAAACCGGACAAGTGGTGGGTTTGGCCAACCACACCAAACTGATTTCGAAGGATCACAAAGAGTACCAGATTGCTGATTCAGGCGCGCCAATAATTGACGACCACGGACAAATAAACGGCGTAGTGCTTGTTTTTCGCGATGTCACGAAAGATTATTATTTACATCAAACGTTGCGAGAAAGTGAAAACGGCTACCGGTTGATGTTTGAACATAATCCGCAGCCCATGTGGATTTACGACTTGGAAACCTTGGCCTTTTTGAAGGTTAATCAAGCTGCCACAAGCCACTATGGCTATTCGGAAGAGGAATTTTTAAGCATGACCATCAAGGATATTCGGCCCAAAGCTGACTTGGAACGCTTGATGGAGAATGTTCGCGAACAGGGCCGTTCTTATGAGCGGTCAGGGCAGTGGCGGCATTTGAAAAAAGATGGGTCAGTCATTCATGTGGAGATTACATCGCATTCCGTGGTCTTCAATAAACGGCCAGGCCGGCATGTGTTGATTACTGATATCACCGATCGCCTGCTGGCTGAACGACAAATTGAGGAAAGCAAGCAAGCGGTGCATCAAAACGAGGTACGTTTCCGAACCATTGTGGAAGGCGCGCCCGACCCGATTTTTATTCAAAGTGAAATGAAATTCGTTTACCTGAATCCTGCAGCTTGTCGCTTTTTTCGGATTAACTCATGGGACGAGTTAGTCGGCAAGCCCGTGATGGAGCGTTTTCACCCAGACTATCATGCGAAGATCAAAGCCCGCATTGCCCTTCTGAATGCCGGCCAACCGGTTGAGGAGTTGTTTGAACAACGTTTTATCCGGATGGACGGAACCGAAGTTTGGGGCGAAACCGCGGGAGATCCAATTGTTTATGAAGGAAAAAATGCTGCCTTGGTTTTTTTGAGAGATATTTCGCAGCGTAAAGCAGCCGAACAAGCTTTACACGAAAGTGAAACACGCTGGCAGTTTGCGCTCGAGGGAGCTGGCGATGGTATTTGGGACTGGAACCTGCAAAGCCAAGAGATTTTTTTCTCAGATCAGTGGAAACGTATGCTGGGTTACGAGCCGGCGGAGGTGCCGAATGAATTATCGGAATGGAAAACGCGCGTGCATCCTGATGACTTGACACAGGCCTTGAAAGATGTTGAAAAACACATCGATGGTGAAACGGATGTTTATTTGAATGAGCATCGATTACGGAGTAAAGATGGAAGCTACAAGTGGATATTGGATCGTGGAAAAGTGATTTCACATGACGAGCAGGGAAAGCCTTTGCGTTTTGTGGGGATTCATTCGGATATTACGGAGCGAAAAAATGCCGAACATCGCCTGCAGATTACACAGTTTGGAATCGACCATGCCCAAATCGGTATTTACCAGGTGGAAGAAGATGGGACCATCACCTACGCCAATCACTATGCAGCAAAAACTCTGGACTACACATCTGAAGAGTTGATTGGGAAATCGCTTTTTGAGATTGCTCCAACCTTCGATCCTGACAGTTTTCACAAACATCGGATCGCAACAAAAGCAAAAGGCAGCAATACCATCGTGTCGGTCCATCAACGAAAAGATGGAAGTGAATTCCCCGTTGAAGTCACGGTCAACTACTTTCAGTTCAAAGACAAAATGCTATCGTTCTCTTTTGTAAGGGATATCACCGAGCACCGGCAGGCCGAAGAAGCCTTGAAGGAAAGCGAAGCGAATTATCGTTTGTTGGTTGAAAACCAGACGGATATTGTTGTTAAAGTTGACCTGGAGGGACGGTTTTTGTTTGTGAGCCCGTCGTATTGCAGAATGTTTGGAAAAACAGAGGATGAGTTGATCGGACAAACCTTTATGCCGTTGGTTCATGAAGAAGATCAGGAGCGGACAGCCGAGGCGATGAAATCTCTCTTCGCACCTCCCCACAGAGTCTATCTGGAGCAGCGCGCATTCACAGCAAAGGGCTGGGTGTGGCTGGCCTGGAACGACACGGTTTTGCTCAACAATAACGGGGAAGTGACCGCCATCATTGGCGTCGGGCGCGATGTTACGGAGCGTAAGCAGGCCGAAACCGAACTATTGGAATTGAAGGAGCAGCTGGAGATTCAGGTGGATGAAAAAACAAAAGAACTTCAGGCACGAATCAAGGAGCTGCAGCGATTTCAGGATGCGACGATTGAACGTGAGTTTAGAATTAAAGAGTTACGCGACGAAATCGCACTGTTAAAAAGAAACAAGTCATGAAGTACGATCAATGGAAACTTTTTTCGGTGCTTGTTTTGTTGCTGATGGCAACAATCCGGCCCGCACAAGCTCATCCTCCAGCCGGGGAAAGTGATTCCGGGAAAATCATTTTGCTTGGCTCCGAAGCCGACTATCCTCCCTACTGCTCGCTTGATGAAGACGGGCAGCCGACCGGCTTTGCAGTTGATTTGTTTAAGGCTGCGGCTCAGGCGACCAATCTTCAGGTTGAAATCCAGATTGGACCTTGGCTGGCTCTTAAAGATTACCTGGCTAAGGGAAGCATTGATGCCCTCCCTATTGTTGGGAGAAGCCCGGAACGCGAGGCGGTTTATGACTTTACAATTCCATATCTCCAGCTGCATAGTGCCATTTTTGTTCGAGAGAATACCAACGACATTCGGGCTTTGGCTGATTTGAGAGACAAAGAAATCTTAGTGATGAAGGGCGACATTGCTGAGGAGTTTGTCAGGCGCGAACAGGTTTCCGATTTCATTGAGACTACCACGACCTTTGATGAAGCTTTTTTGAAACTGGCTGCCGGCGAGGCCGATGCAATCATTACGCAGCGCATTATTGGTTTGAAAATCATTGATCGCCTGGAACTCAGATCCATTGTCCCTCTTCAGGTTGACTTGCAGGATTTTCGCCAGGAGTTCTGCTTTGCGGTGAAAAAGGGAGATGAGTCTTTACTGGCCAATTTAAATGAAGGACTTGCTATCGTCATGGCCAACGGCACGTTCAATAAAATTCACTTGGCATGGTTTGGGCCGGTGTATAAGGAGGAGCTTTCCAGAGCAGACTTTATGAGAATGGCATTTTGGATCTTTTTGCCACTCGTCACTGTTTTGGTCTTATTGTGGGTAGTTTTACTTCGAAAAGAGGTGAAAAAACGCACCCGTCATTTGAATGAAGAGATTGCAGAGCACAAGAGAACATGGGAAGAACTTCAAGAGCAGCAAGTTCAACTCAAGCGGAGAGAAGCGCAAATTCGCCTGCTACTCAACTCAACGGCTGAGGGAATTTACGGGATTGATCCTCAAGGTAACTGCACATTTATCAACAAGTCAGCACTTGAAGTGCTGGGTTTCACCGACCGAAGCCAGGTCATCGGCAAGAACATGCACCAATTGGTTCACCATAGCAAGGCCGATGGTTCAAGCTATGCTTATGGTGAATGCGAAATTCACAAGGCTTTCAGCACAGGAGAGGGTGTGCATCGTAACGACGATGTATTGTGGCGTTCGGATGGTTCCAGCTTTTCGGCCGAATACTATTCTTATCCCATTCGCCAAAATGATGAGATAACCGGAGTGGTGGTTACATTCTGGGACATCACCGAACGTAAGCAGGCGCAAGAAGAATTACTCAATCTAAAGCGAAACCTCGAAATTGAGGTTGCCCAGCGAACTGCTGAGTTGGAAGAAAAAGTACACAAGCTGGATAAAAGTCAAAAAGCCATGCTATACATGGTGGAGGATCTGAACGAAGTGACCAACAAGATGAAAGAAGAACGGAGAAAGCTGGAGGTGTCGAACCAGGAACTGGATGCGTTTACCTATTCCGTGTCACACGACCTGAGGGCTCCTTTGCGGGCCATCAACGGCTATTCCGACTTTTTGCTGGAGGATTATTCCGATAAGCTGGATGAGGAAGGAAAGCGCTTTCTGGATGTCATTCGAAGCAATGCTTCCAAAATGGACCGGCTGATCACTGATATGTTAAGTCTGTCGCGCATTTCGCGGACTGAAATGCGATTGGCCGATGTGGATATGGGACAGGTAGCCCAGACGATTTTTCAGGAAGTGGCCACGGCGGATGAGCAAGACAGCTTCGAGCTGGATGTGGAACAGTTGCCAACGGCTTTGTGCGATTACGCCCTGATGAAACAAGTGTGGGTGAATTTAATCAGCAATGCATTAAAATATAGTGGAAAATCAGCCGTTAAAAAAATACGAATTGGCTCGCGACAGGAGGACAACGAACTGATCTTTTTTGTGAAGGACTTTGGTGCGGGTTTCGACCCAAGGTACCAAGACAAGCTGTTTGGTGTTTTCCAGCGGCTTCACCGCGACGAGGAATTTCAAGGAACTGGCGTGGGCCTGGCAATTGTGCAACGCATTGTGCATCGGCATGGGGGGCGGGTGTGGGCCCAGGGAGAACAGCACAAAGGGGCCACTTTTTTCTTTTCCCTTCCACACAAGTAGCGCGCGGGGATGGAGAGGAGGCAGGTACTCCGATAAGACTTTTTAAGAAACGGAATGAAACAGATTTTCAGATCTGAACATAACCGATCAAACTTTAAATAGCTTAAAGCCTATGGAAAAACTAAAAGAAGTTGAAATATTGATTGTGGAAGATAACCCGCATGATGCCGAGATGGCTTTGCGGGCGCTGAAAAAAAATAATCTGACCAACAACGTTCTGGTTGTTCATGACGGAGAAGAGGCCCTGGACTTTGTTTTTGCCAGAGGGGCGTTTGCGAATCGTCAGAATTCAGTCCGGCCGAAGATCATCCTACTCGATTTGAAGTTGCCAAAAATCGATGGTCTTGAAGTGCTGAAACAGATCAAAAGCAGCCCGCAAAACAGGGTTATTCCGGTGATCATGTTGACTTCTTCCAAAGAAGAGTCGGACCTGGTCAAGAGCTATGAGCTAGGTGTGAATAGCTACATTGTGAAACCGGTAGATTTTGATAAGTTTGTCGAGGCGATCCGGGATATCGGTTTTTACTGGTTGCTGCTGAATCAGCAAAAAATTTGAACCAAGAATCGGGATTTCGTGTAAGCTTGGAAGAGCGGCCTTTGGCTTTTTTTATTGGCGGTAGATTGTTATTTCTTTTAAAAACAGGTGGGGTATGGATACAATAAAAGCCTTGCGAATTCTTTACGCGGAAGATTCGCCGGATGATGCAGAAATAGTGAAGCGTGAGATTCGGATGTCCTTTCCGGAGGTGACTTTTAAGGTGGTTGATACACGAGAGGCGTTTATATATGCCCTTCAAGCGTTTCAAGCCGATCTCGTGTTGTCCGACTATAGTATGCCGTCTTTCAGTGGTTTGGAAGCGTTGAAGATTTCACTCGAACTGCAACCTGAGCTTCCGGTGTTGATTGTTACCGGCAGCATCAATGAAGAGACAGCTGTGGAGTGTTTAAAGGCTGGCGCGTCCGACTACGTGCTGAAAGAGTCGCTGAAACGTTTGGGACAGTCGATTCAGCAAGCACTCAAGCAACGAGAGCTTAAAGCCCAGCGGATGCATGCGCTTAAACTGCAGCAGGAAAGCGAAGAACGTTTCCGCCGACTGGCCGATAATGCCCAGGATATGATTTACCGGTTTGAGTTTGTTCCCCGGCGAAAATGTACTTACATGAGTCCGGCATCGCTAAAGATAACAGGCTATGCCCCGGAGGAATACTATGCTGATCCAGACTTGGTGTTTAAGTATGTGCATCCGGATGATCGCGAGCTTTTGGAGCGGATGCTTCTGGATGACGCTTCGGTTCGTCAGTCGCTGACCTTGCGGTATTTCCGGAAGGATGGCCAACAGATCTGGAAAGAACAACGCAATATTCCTATTTTCAACGACGATGGACAGTTGGTTGCACTCGAAGGAATAGCCCGCGATGTGACCCTGCAAAAGCAGGCAGAGGAAAAGCTACTACTCAGCGACCGGATATTTAATTACACCGTGGATATGTTTTGTGTTGCTGGCTTCGATGGTTTTTTCAAAGTACTGAATCCCGCCTGGGAGCGAACACTGGGCTGGAGTAGGGAAGAACTGATGGATAAGCCCTTTCTCGAGTTTGTCTATCCCGAAGATCGCGATGATACTAGAGAAATTGGCGATAAAATGAGTGCAGGAGAAAAGGTGGTTCGTTTTGACAACCGCTACCTGTGCAAAGACGGCTCGCTGAAATGGCTTTCGTGGAGCGCCCACCCGGTTTTGCACGAGCAGATTATGATTGCCTCCTGTCGTGATGTGACCGAGCTCAAGCAAACGCTGGAAGCCTTGCGCGAAAGCGAAGAGAAATACCGTTCGTTTGTTGAGAATAGTCTGGATGCCATTTTGCTCACCAATCCCAATGGCGAAATTTTGTCGGCCAATCCGGCGGCCTGCACCTTGTTCGAAATGAGCGAAGCGGAGATTGTCCGTTGGGGCCGGAGTGGCCTGGTGGATAATACCGACACACGCTTAACCGATCTATTGGAGCAGCGAAGCAAGTACGGCCGGGTAAAAGGAGAACTGTACTTTAAGCGAAAAGATGGGGCGCGTTTGTTGTGTGAATTTACCTCCTCCATTTTTTGCGACCGCCATGGCGAAGAACGAACCAGCATGATCATTCGGGATGTTACCGAGCGAAAAGCACAGGAAGAAGCTCTGCGCGAAAGTGAGGAAAAGTTCCGTAACTTGTTTTATAGCCATACTGCCGCAAAAATGATCATCGACCCCGACAACGGTAACATCATTGAAGTGAATCAGGCAGCAGCTGCCTTGTATGGGTGGTCCGAGAGCGAGTTTGTAAAGATGAACGTAACGGATATCGACACCTTGCCAGCTCCGGCTGTGATGCAGCGCTTGCAGGGGACGCTGGCTAAGGCACATGTTAACAAGGAGTTAAAGCACCGGAAAGCCAATGGGGTTGTTTTCGATGTGGAGATATTTAGCAGCCCAATGATCATTAAGGGCAAAAGTTGTCTACATTCTATTGTGCATGATATCTCGGAAAAGAAAAAGCAGGAGCGCCAGTTGCGGTTGCTCAATCGGGCAGTAGAGCAGAGTCCCGTTGCCATGATCATTACGGATATTGCAGGACGAATTGAGTATGTGAATCCGGCGTTTGCCCGCGTCAGTGGTTACCCGCAGGATGAAGTGATTGGTCTGACACCCCGGATTTTGAAGTCAGGACGTCATTCCGATCAATTTTACAGGGAGCTGTGGAAAAACATTCTTGCCGGGAAAGACTGGGCAGGAGAACTGTTAAATAAGAAAAAAGACGGCACCTTGTACTGGGTTGATGCCATTATTTCCCCCATTTTTAACAGCGAGGGAAAAATGACACATTTTGTGACCGTGCGGGAAGACATCACCGAAAAGAAGAAACTAATAGAAGACTTGACACTGGCCAAGGAAAAAGCAGAGGAAAGCGACCGGCTCAAGTCGTCGTTTCTGGCTAACATGAGCCACGAGATCCGAACTCCCATGAACGGGATTATCGGCTTTTTGGAGTTGTTGCAGGAAACTGAGCTGGATGCTGAGGTCAGGGAAGAGTACCTTCACGTGGTTCGCTCCAGTGGTGACCGGTTGATGACTACCCTGAACGATATTATTGAGATCTCCAAGATTGAGGCTGGGCACATCGATCTGAAGGAGTCGGTTTTTGATGTCAGTAAAATGCTAAGCTATTTATGTAATTTCTTTAAGCCTGAGGCCGAAAAGAAGGGATTGTCAATTTCGATGGTGAGTCAGTTGGCTGAGAAAGCATCGATTAAAACCGATAATAATAAGTTGGAATCGATTTTAGTCAACCTGATAAAAAACGCGTTGAAATTCACCACCAAAGGATTCATTGAAATTGGCGTTCAGGAGGAAGATGGAGCGCTTGTTTTTTACGTTAAGGATAGTGGATCCGGAATTGCAGCCGACCGTCACGAATTGATTTTCGACCGCTTTACACAAGCCGAACAGAACTTAACGCGTGCTTACGAAGGATCTGGCTTGGGTCTCTCGATATGCAAGGCATACACTGATCTGTTAAATGGCCGGATGTGGCTCAAATCCGAAGTGGGTAAAGGAAGTACGTTTTATGTATCCATTCCGGGCGGAGTCCAGCCAGCTGAAGACAAAATTACGCGGCAGCAGGTCATTGAACCACACGAAGACACTGCCAACGAAGAGTCCCTGATTCTGATTGTGGAGGATGATGAAGCCAGCTATTATTATCTGGAGGTTGTATTGTTGAGGAAGAAATTTCGTTTGTTGCATGCTGTCAATGGTGCTGACGCCGTGGAGTTTGTAAGACAGAATCCGGGGATTAAGTTGGTTTTGATGGATATAAAAATGCCGGGAATGGATGGATATGAAGCAACGCGACAAATCCGGCAATTTAACCCCGGGATTCCGATTATTGCCCAAACAGCTTTCGCAATGACCGACGATATTGAGAAAATCAAGCGCTCCGGATTTAACGATTACGTGAGCAAACCCATTCAAGTTCCGGCCCTGTTAAGCATCATTGAAAAATATATTTAGCAGGCAGATAGAACAAATGCTTGAATATGCTTGTTAGGTTGGATGAAGCTAAGCTGTTCAGCTTCCTCCGTTTGATCGTTTATATTTCGAATTGTTAAACGGACATACTCTGCGTGGTCTTGTAAACGAGTCGATAGGCATCGGCTAAAAGTCATGGTCAATTGTTAGACCAACCCAAAATCTTAAGTATATGAATCGTCAAATCTCTATGCGTATTGGGGTCGTAGGCATTGTCTTGTCCCTGATTTTTCTTCTGTTATCCCATTATTTTTTTCACGAAGTGGTCGAGCTGGCCAAAATCCACCTGACTCCCGATGGACATCTGAATGAAGTGGGGGTAGCTAAACTCAGGCTAATGATATATTTTCTTTTTGCCGGCGTGTTTGGTCTTAGTATGCTTTTTGCCTTGAATTGGATCAACAAACTTCTGGAGCGCCTGCCCTTACAGCAACTCTCATATGATGTGAGCAGGATTTTTTTTCCTGATCCGGTCTGTTCGCGAAAAAACATTGGGAAACATTTTTTCATTATCAGTTCAGGACTTGCGATCGCACTTCACTTATCGATGCTGGCTTTTGGAGAGCCTCAGTGGGAAGGGTGGGCTGATAAGTTCACTCCAAACCTTTTTGTTGTGGCTGCTATTTTAGTGTTGATCCCTGTTTCGAAGGTGCGCAGGCTAGATATGGCTCCACGGCTCAAGCGAAAAATTAATTGGGGGCTGTTCATATTATCCGGCTCATTTTTATTGATTTATGGAGAGGAAGTAAGTTGGGGACAGCAGTTTTTCGAAATTGAAACGACGGACCTTTTCAGATTAAACTATCAACAGGAAAATACGATTCATAACTTTTTCAATCCGCTGTTTAAGTATGCTTATCCTTTTGTTGGTTTTGGCTCCTTTATTATGCTTTCCTATTTTTGGCTGATCAACAAACCCAAAGGGCTGATCACCAATCTGTTTATGCCGCATGTCAGTCTGTTTATTTTTTTCTTGCTGATGGCAGGTTCTACCTACACCGGAAACAATGAACCCTATGAGGTTTACCTGGCTATTTTTTCCGTGCTGTATGCCATTCGCCTGATCTTATGCATTAAAAATCCTGGTGAGTTGTTTCTTCCAGGGGCCGATTAATACTCGGGAAGGTCAGTGAATGACCACCAATGAACACCGGATAATTTTTTAATGACATTGGTTGATCCTGTGGATATTCATCAAAGCGTTTTTATCTGCGGCCGGTGCAATGCATGCAATAGCCGCCCTTAGGTATGTAACCGCCACACATAGATGTGTAACCGCCATAACTAAAGATGATCTCTGCCCACCTGGATCTGTATGCTGGCGATCTATAGACGATAGCTGGCCACACAGAAGAGCTGGCCATCAAGTTTGACAGCCGCCCGTGTAACCCCGGATAATTTGTTATTTTTGGGCAAACATTCATTCCATGAACAGAATTGACCTATTCCTCCCCATCATCTTTTTGATGGTGCTCAGCCATCCGGGTTTTTCCCAATCAACCGTTACAAAACTCCAATGTGAATATCTCGAAAATCCCCTGGGGATTGATGAGTCCCATCCGCGTTTCACCTGGCAAACGGTGAGTGAAGAACCGGGACTCATGCAGCAGGCTTACCAAATTATTGTGGGAACTGATGAGCTTGACGTGAGCTCAGGCTCCGGCAATGTATGGGAGTCGGAAACCATCAAGTCGGGAACCATTCCTGCAGTTTACCAAGGCCCTGAACTCAATCCCTTTACCCGTTATTACTGGTGTGTCCGGATTCAGGATGAAAGTGCGAATTGGACCGACTGGTCGGAAGTCGTCTGGTTTGAAACTGGCCTGATGGATCAGCACAACTGGAAAGGCCACTGGATTAGCGATACACATGACTACAAGCTGAAGCCGGCACCCTATTTCCGAAAGGCATTCAATACGAAAAAGCAAATTCTGTCGGCACGGGTCTATATATCCGTAGCCGGATTATATGAACTATCCATCAACGGCGAACGAATTGGCGATCACCGGCTCGATCCAACTTATACGCGATTCGACCGGCGAAATTTGTACGTCACTCACGATGTGACCACCAACCTGCGGCAGGGCGAAAATGTGCTGGGGGTGTTGCTTGGCAATGGCTGGTATAACCACCAATCCACGGCGGTCTGGTATTTCGACCAGGCGCCCTGGCGCGCCCGTCCCAAATTCTGCATGGATTTGCGGATCACTTACGCGGATGGATCGGAGGAGACCGTCAGCACCGGGTCAGACTGGCAGACTGCACTAAGCCCGGTTATTTTCAACAGCATTTATACGGCCGAACATTACGATGCCCGATTGGAGCAAGCCGGCTGGGACTCGCCCGGCTTCAAACCGGAAGGCTGGCGAAATGCCATGCCGACCAATGCGCCTTCGCAAAATATTACTGCCCAGGTGTTGCATCCAATTCGTCATGTCACGGAAATCCCGGCAGTGAGCATGACCCGGCAGGGCGAAAAAACCTGGCTGTTCGATTTTGGAAGAAACATGGCTGGGGTGACGAGAATCAACGTTTCCGGAGCAGAAGGAACCACCATTCGCCTGAAACATACCGAACGGCTGGATGAGAATGGAAAAGCGGACCTATCCAATATTGACGTGCACTATCGACCTACAGATGATTCTGATCCTTTTCAAACCGATATCTTTATCCTGCGTGGGGAGGGAGAAGAGCGCTTTATGCCGCGTTTTAACTACAAAGGGTTCCAATACGTGGAAGTCAGTTCTGACCAACCATTGGAGCTGACTAAAGAAAGCCTGACCGCTTACTTTATGCATAGCGATGTGCCTCCTTCCGGGAACGTTCGCTCATCCAATACCACCTTGAATAGGGCTTGGGAAGCTGCCAACGCATCCTATCTTTCCAACTTGTTTGGTTATCCTACGGACTGCCCACAGCGCGAAAAGAACGGCTGGACCGGAGACGCACATATTGCCATTGAGACCGGCTTGTATAATTTCGATGGAATTACGATCTACGAAAAATGGCTGGCTGATCATCGCGATGAACAGCAGCCCAACGGCGTGCTGCCGGCCATCATTCCCACCGACGGATGGGGCTACACCTGGGCAAATGGTCCGGACTGGACCAGCACCATTGCTATTATTCCATGGAATATCTACTTGTTTTATGGTGATTCCCGCTTGCTGGAGCGCTGCTACGACAACATCAAGCGCTATGTGGATCACATTGATGAGCTGTATCCATCGGGCATTACCGACTGGGGCCTGGGCGATTGGGTGCCGGTGAAATCGAAGACTCCCAAAGAATTTACTTCCTCCGCGTATTATTACGTGGATGCGCTGATCTTATCGAAGACAGCCAGTATCCTGGGGAAAGAAGCCGATTTCAAGCATTACACAGCACTGGCCGAAAAGATCAAGAAAACGGTGAATGAAAAATATCTCAACCGTGAAACGGGCTTGTATGGCAGCGGGCTGCAAACCGAGCTGAGTGTTGCTTTATACTGGGGACTGGTTCCGCAGGAATTGCAAGCGAAGGTGGCCGAAAACCTGGCTAAACGTGTGGAAGCCGATGATAAGCACATTGATGTGGGTTTGCTTGGTACCAAAGCCATTTTGAATGCCCTGAGTGAAAACGGGTATCCGGAGCTGGCCTGGGAAGTTGCCTCGCAGGAGACCTTTCCCTCCTGGGGCTGGTGGATTGTGAACGGCGCCACCACCTTTTATGAAAACTGGCCGCTGGATGCCAAAAGCGATATTTCGATGAACCACATCATGTTTGGCGAAATCAGCGCCTGGTACTACAAAGCACTGGGCGGTATTTTCCCGGACGAAGAGCAACCCGGCTTCAAGAATATCCTGTTGAACCCGAATTTTGTAAACGGTCTGGATCAGTTTGAAGCCACACACGAAAGCCCCTATGGCACCATCGTGTCTTCATGGAAACGGAAGGGACGGACCGTTGATTACCAGGTTTCGGTTCCGGCTAACAGCACGGCCAGACTTCGGCTTCGGGGAACAAAGATTGAAGAGAAAGGTAAAAACTTATCGAAGAACACAAACCTTAAAATTCTGGAACTGGATCAGGAACAGGCGATTCTGGAGCTTAAAGCTGGCGACTACCGTTTTTTAATCCGGTAGAAAAATAAAAACGTTCGAAAGTACGTTGTTAACGATTGGTGCTACTCTTAAATGATCAATTTTGCGCTTTTGAAGAAGCTTGATATCTTCTATAATCATTGCTTTATCGGCTGCTTTGCGCATGTCGTAAATGGTGAGCAAAGCAATGCTCACGGCCTAGAGTGCTTCCATTTT
>SWCA01007563.1_pt1 | contig 23442 bp, 21 predicted proteins | sample 4692961 | NCBI WGS metagenome assembly SWCA01 (sample SAMN10267275, study PRJNA491770) | bioreactor metagenome | isolation source: DHS bioreactor inoculated with | place: Japan: off Shimokita Peninsula
CAAACCCCGAAATTTTAACCACTTCTGTTTCTTCGTTAACAGGTACTAATTTTTCGTTGGTTTTGGCACCAAAAATATTTACAATGCGTTGTCTGTAATTGCTTTCTGGAAGATTAAACACCTCGCTTCCATTATGGTACATCACAAACTGAATATTGGGATGTGCTAGAGCTACTCTGTGAAACTCATCTATAATATGACGGGTTTCCACTTGATTGGATTTTAGAAAATTACGTCTGGCAGGAATGTTGAAAAATAGGTTTTTAACAGCAATACTCGTCCCTTTAGGTGTTACAACCACCTCTTGCGAAACCACTTCACTGCCTTCTACAATCAATTGGGTACCTACCTCATCATGGGCTTGCCTAGTTTTTAACTCTACATGAGCAATGGCAGCGATACTGGCAAGGGCTTCGCCGCGAAATCCCTTGGTATGCAGTTGAAATAAATCTTCGGCAGAACGTATTTTAGACGTGGCATGACGTTCAAAACTTAGTCTGGAGTCTGTAACACTCATTCCAGAACCATTGTCTATAACCTGAACCAAAGTCTTTCCTGCATCTTTAACAAGAAGTTTTATAGTGGTTGCTTTGGCATCTATGGCATTTTCAAGAAGTTCCTTTACCACAGATGCTGGACGCTGTACAACTTCGCCTGCTGCAATTTGATTAGCGACATGATCTGGCAATAACTGAATAATATCTGACATGAGCGCTATTAAAAGAATATGGATAAACCAAATTCAATAATGAACAGGAAGATTAAAATTAAAATTCCTATAATAATCAAAACCCGTTTATTTGCCGATTGATTTTGATTGTGCTTATAGTCATTTAATGCTGTAACCAATTTGTTTTTCAATCCTTTGTTGCTTCCCACAGTCGTTCTAAAATCGTCGAACTTATGTTTTATTTCATACGGATTGCCTTCCCCTTTGTAATGTCTAGGAGTATAACTATACGTTTTATTTTTTCTTGTTTTAAAAATCCCCATACTATCTGCTATTCATAACCACTTAAATAATACCAAAGTACCAATACAGCTATCAAAAACAAGACCATATACCATGGTGAGGTTAAAATACTTTTCTTTCGTGTTCTTGATTGTTTTAATTCGTGCCATTTTGACTGAATATCTTGCTCTTGACCTTCGTCGGTTGCGTTTTGATATTTAGGCTTGATGTTAAATTGTCTGTGCTTTTTGGAAAATGCCACGATTATAATCCTTTGATATCTTTCAAAAATACTTAAAAATGGAAGAAAAACAGGCTTTGAAATGCCAAAAATTGTTAACATTCAAAACTTGAAAATATGTTTACTTTTCCTCGACAGACCTTTTATTGAAATGTAAAAACCTAGGACTTGGAGTTTTTGTTTAGAGCTGCCATTTTAATGGCAGCAATGGCAGCTTCTGTACCCTTGTTGCCATGTTTGCCACCAGAACGATCTATGGCTTGTTGCAGGTTATTATCGGTTAACACGCAAAAAATAACAGGAACATCGTGTAAAACATTTAGGTCTTTTATCCCTTGTGAAACGGCCTCACAAACAAAGTCGAAATGCTTGGTTTCCCCTTGAATCACACTCCCTATGGCAATAACGGCATCTACGCCTGTTTCTTGCATTTTTTTGCATCCATAAATAAGCTCGTAGCTTCCAGGCACATTCCATCGCAAGATATTTTTCGAAGAGACTTCGTTTTCCATTAAAGCTTGGTAAGCTCCATGAAACAGGCCTTCTGTTATGGATTCGTTCCATTCTGAAACAACAATCCCAAACCGAAAATCTTTCGCGTTTGGGATTGTAGCTTTATCGTAATCTGATAAATTTTTATTTTCTGTTGCCATGTTATTTATTTGCCAACACGCGTGCTTTACCTATAAACACATCTATGTTTGTTGCTTCGGTAGAAGACGCATAGTTTTCTTTGATATCGTTAAAATACGTAAGTGCTTTGTCTGCTTTTCCAAGTTCCATGGCAATAATGCCTGCTTTATATAAATACAAAGGAGTTGTAAAATCGTTCTTTCTCATTTTGGCAGCTTGTTCGTAGTAGTCCAAGGCATCTTCAGGTTGGTTTAACTGCACAAAGGCATCACCAATACTTCCTTTAGCCATAGGTGCTAAAACCAAATCGTCACTGGAGAAATCACTTAAATAAGTAACCGCATTTTTATAGTCTTTTAAATTCAAATAAGCCATTCCAGCATAATAGTTAGCTAAATTAGCTGCAGGAGTGCCACTGTATTCAGAAGCTATGTCCAACATTCCTAATTTTCCTTCACCTCCATTTAAGGCCAAAGTATACAAGGAGTCTTTTTCGGTTCCATTTACAGCTTGGTTAAAATATTTTTGGGCTTGGAACATTTCGTTCATAGCTTCACTTTGTTTAGGTTTTGCTATAAACTCGTTGTAACCTAAATAACCTAAAACCACAGCAGCAACAACACCTATAATCACGAAAATGTATTTTTGATTGGCAATAACCCAATCTTCTGTTTTAGAAGCAGATTCGTCTAATGTGTTAAAAACTTCAGCTGTTGTAGAGTGATCAACAATATCATGCTCTTTTTCTTCTTTCGTTGTCGGTTTGTATCCTCTTTTCTTGTAAGTTGCCATATATTTTAAATTAATGCGTGGCAAAAATATGATTTTTCTTCATATATAAAAGCCTATTTATTTGTTATTTTTCAATAATTTGCACAACTTATTCTTTTAAAAATTCAAAACCATATTTAAGTTAGTTTTTTATGATTTTAAAATCGCTTTCTTTATTAAACTATAAAAATTTTGAAAGTCAGTCTTTTGAGTTTAACGACAGGATTAATTGTTTTGTAGGAAACAATGGTGTTGGAAAAACCAATGTACTGGATGCCATTTATCATTTGTCCTTTGGAAAAAGTTATTTTAATCCCATAGCTTCCCAAAACATCAAGCATCATGAAAGTTTTTTTGTAATAAATGGCGATTATGAAAAAGACGGCAAAACCGAAAAGATTGCAGTAAGCTTAAAAAAAGGTCAGAAAAAAGTAATAAAACGCAACAATAAAGTATATGATAGGTTTAGCGACCATATTGGTTTTTTACCTTTGGTTATTATTTCGCCAGCTGATAGGGATTTAATTATTGAAGGCAGCACCACTAGAAGAAAATTTATTGACAGCGTGATTTCGCAAAGCGATAAAAACTATCTGGACCATTTAATAAATTACAATAAAATTCTTGTTCAGCGAAATTCCTTATTAAAATATTTTGCACTAAACAATACGTTCAATGCAGACACTTTGGACATTTACAACAAACAATTGGACACCTATGGTCAGGTTATTTTTGAAAAAAGGGAAGTGTTTTTAGAAACTTTCATCCCTATTTTCAAAGAACGCTATAAAGCTATAAGCAATGGTAACGAACCTGTAAATTTAATTTACAACAGCGATTTAAAAGAAGACAAACTAGAATCGCTCTTAAAGGCCAATATCAACAAAGACAAGGCGCTACAATACACCAGTGTGGGAATACACAAAGACGACTTGGTTTTTGAAATTGACAATCATCCCATTAAAAAATTTGGAAGTCAAGGACAGCAAAAGTCTTTTTTAATTGCTTTAAAGTTGGCGCAATTCGATTTTATTAAAGCACAAAGTGGTGTGAACCCTATTTTATTATTGGATGATATTTTTGACAAACTGGACGAAAACAGGGTCTCTCAAATTATTAAATTGGTTGACGACAAAAATTTTGGTCAATTGTTTATTAGTGATACCCATGCCGATAGAACCGAAAATGCTGTAAAACAAGTGCATCAATCGTATGAAATATTTAAATTGTAACCAAAAAGGAACGAGGGATGAGAAAAATTACAAATTCCATACCTTGCTGGAAGACAGACAAATTAAAATTTAAAAAATATAATTCTTAACACTTGAAACTAATGAATTCAAAATATTTTTTACTCATCTTTAGCCTTCTGTTACTGAACAGTTGTGCGAAAAACCCAGAAACATACATAGAACACTTGGAAGGATATTGGGAAATTGATCAAGTGACAATGGCAGATGGAACAGAAAAAAAATACACTTATAACGACACAGTAGATTATATTGAAATCTCTGATAGTTTAGCAGGTTTCAGGCTAAAATTAAAACCTGTTTTCGATGGCACCTTTGAAACTTCTAAAGATTCGGAACAATTCACCATAAAAATTGAAAACGACAGCTTAAATTTGTATTACAAAACCCCTTTTGACAGTTGGAAAGAAACTGTTTTAATGGCAACTAAAGACCAGCTAAAAGTTATAAACAAGAATAAGGCCGTATTTTTATACAAGAAATTTGTTCCAATAGACATTACTAATTAAAATGATTTCCATTTTCACTGAAAGACAACATGGCAAAACGAAATAACGAACATATTAGCATTGCAGATGCATTAAAGGAATTTGTTGAAACCAACAAACTTGAACATGGCTTGGATGTTGTAAACGTTCAAGATACTTGGCGGGACATGATGGGAAATGGTGTAAACAATTACACAACAGACATACAACTTAAAAACGATACGCTTTACGTGCAATTAAGCTCCAGTGTTTTAAGGGAAGAACTGAGTTATGGAAAAGCAAAAATTATCGCCATGTTAAACGAATCCCTTGGTAAAGAAGTAATAAAAAAACTGGTTTTACGCTAATAAAACCGATAAAAAAAAGCCTTGTAAGTTCTGTTTACAAGGCTTTTTTATAAAGAATAGGAAATATGTTTACTGCTTTACAAGCTTAATCACTTGAGTCGCATCTTTAGCATGTACATTCATAAAGTAAATGCCTGCTGTAACTTCTGTGATATGGACAGCTTGAAGTTGCTGTCCATTAGACAGGTTGATAGTTTTAATCAATCGGCCATTAATATCGAAAATATCTGCTTTTACCAATTCGATATTGTTTACATTTTTAAGTGTGTAAACTCCGTTTGAAGGGTTTGGATACACTTTGATACTGTTATGTAAGCTTTCAAAATCTGCAACAGAAAGGCTCATTTCGCAGTTGTAAACCGAAATGTCATCAATATACCAACCTTCACGACCATTACAACCATCTGTTCCAACCTCAAACCTAAATTGAATGGTAGAATTGGCAACAACTCCCAATCCAGATAAATCTATATAGCTTCTTCCCCAACTCCCTGAAGTAGAACCACCATCTGAACCTGTAAACGCTTCTTCACCTGCCAAAGGGTTGTCGTTCCCATTATTGTTTATAAAACCGTTATAACCATTGGCTGTAAAAGCACTTGCCGGAAGTAGTGTCCAGGTGTTTCCATCCAAACTGTATTTTATATTGGTTCCATCCCAACTTGCTTCTGTAGAGACATAATGCATAAAAGTCATCTCAAAGGTTCCCGTTAACTGATTAGGGATGGTAATTACAGGACTTTCCAATCTTAAAATACCGTTTTGTAAAGATGTGGTGCAATTTCCATTTATAGGATCGACTCCAAAAACAGCCTGACCTGTTCTTCCGTCTGGCAAACTGGAAACTACAGCCCAATCCCTAGACTCCCAGGTTCCAGGATTTGATGCGATTTGGGAAACCGTCCAATTGTTTAAACCAGATTCCCAATCTTCAAAAAATATTGGAGCCATAGTAGCAGCATCACAAGGGTCTGCTACTGCTGAGAGAATTGGCTCGTAGCCACAAATATCGTCGTTGCGCAGTTCCACAGCCAAAAGCACCTTATAAAGTTCATTAAAATCGGAAGCAGTGATAATTTCACCGGAAAGACCTACAGGAGCTCCTGTGCTCAAGCCTTCCAAATTAATACCAAATAAATCTGTACAAGATGCTTCTAAGGCATCTGCCAGAGAGTAAAAATCGCTGGTAGCAGTTAAATATTCGCTTTGAGCCCTCCAGAATATATGTGCTGCTTTAGTAAAGCCAATACCAGTAATGGTTTGCCCATTATAAGTTCCACCATCAACCAAAAGTGCATAAGCATGGTTAGGAATCCCAGAGTTTGAATGAACTCCTCCTCCATCTCCTTCACCACAATAAAATTGTCCATCTGTTAATTTTCCTGGGTCTCCATTACAAGGAGGATTCCACATATCTCTTATGGCTCCACCAAAAGCTGTGGCATCTTCTCCCATTCGCCATCTGTCTGAACTGTTACAAGCTGTCCTTAATGAATGGTCATCATCAGCATCTTGATAATTGTTCAACAAATCTACTGTTTCTCCCCAAATATCAGAAAAAGCTTCGTTCATAGCACCAGATTGATACGCATAAATCAACCCACTTGTGTATTCTGTATAGGCATGTCCCCATTCGTGTGCAATCACGTCATCAGAAGCTGTTCCGTTGCAATAATTAGCCGTCACACCATTCCAATTGGCATTGGGACAAGACACATTTGGGTTGTTATTTATGGTTCTCATTTGAGCATCTGCACCATTGTAAGATACATATCCAAACGCGTTATTGAAAAAATTGTAAACATGTCCAGAGGCCTCAACTTCATTTCTTTGCCAAATGTTTAAAGTTCCTGGAAATGCATCTCCTTCTTGCCAAACAATGTTTGAGGTGTTGTTCTCATAAACAATTCTATCCATAGCATGCGCCATTCCTGTAAATTGCTCTGTAATGTTACCAGAATGTGCATTTACATACACATATTCCCTAACATCTGCATCGTTTCTAACCTCAACTTCATAAACCAATTGTGTAGCCCCAAAGGAATTGTCTATCAATCCCTCTTGAAACAAATATAAAATGGTATCAAAAGCGAACAATGTTACTCCAGAATGGTTTTTGTCCTGTTTAGTCACAGTTTCTATGGCAATGTTACTTGCTTCTGATGGAGTAATAACAGGATTGGTATTGTTTTTTATATTAGGAATATAATTTCCGTTAATGGCTGTTAATTGATTGTTGGTATTAAAATGAAAACGCAATTGACCATCAAATACTAGTACGTTGTTTTTATGTTGTGTTAAAGTTAAGTGCTTGAACCCATGAACATCCACTTTAACTGTTCCAAGAAGGAACGTATTTTCAATGGTTTCAAACGGAAATAAATCTTTATGGGTTTGCAAAAAAGATACTGTTTTGGCTTGAATGGTAAGTCCATCCAAATCTAAAGGTTGATTTGTTGGAAATTTAATAAATTCAGCAACGCCATTAGAGTTTACAGTAATGTGCGCGTTGGTTTCCGTTTTCAATTGCTTGATTGCTTTTAGCATTTGTTGTGAAAAAGCCATAGGGCTAAACAACAGAAAACCAAGCAAAAGGATGATAGTTTTTTTCATTAGTTAATATTTAGGTTGGGCGAATTTAAAATAAAAAAGCCTGAAATATTGAATTTTCAGGCTTTTTTATAATGTATTGGGATTGTTTTACTTAAAACATTTCTCTTCCAGAAAAATGAAAAGCACCTTCAATGGCAGCATTTTCATCACTATCACTTCCATGAACGGCATTTTCACCAATAGAAGCAGCATAAAGTTTTCTTATGGTTCCTTCGGCAGCATCTGCAGGATTTGTAGCACCAATCAATGTTCTAAAATCTTCAACTGCATTTTCTTTTTCCAAAATAGCAGCCACAATAGGACCACGAGTCATGTATTCTACCAACTCACCAAAGAATGGTCTTTCACTGTGAATTGCATAAAACGCTTCTGCATCTGCTTTTGTCATTTGTGTTAATTTCATTGCTACGATTCTAAAACCTGAAGCATTTATTTTTTCTAAGATTGCGCCAATGTGTCCTTTTTCAACTGCATCTGGCTTAAGCATTGTAAATGTTCTGTTAGTTGCCATTTAATTTTTTTTTAATTTGGGTGCAAAAGTAAGGTATTTCATTATAAAAACCACAAAAACCAATATTAAAAAATTGTATCTTCGTTGCCTATGAAAAAAGACGATATAAAAAACATAAAACAGCTTTTAGCAACTCCCAAACAAATTGTTATTGTACCTCATAAAAACCCAGATGGAGACGCTATTGGCTCAACACTTGGTTTATACCATTATCTTTTAAAACACAAGCACCAGGCAACGGTTATTGCTCCAAACGATTATCCTGATTTTTTAAAATGGATGCCTGAAGAACCTAAAATTTTAAAATACGATTCGCAAAAAGAACCAAGCGACATGCTTATTGCCAAAGCAGATATTATTTTTACTTTGGATTTTAATGCCCTAAATAGAACTGGCGACATGGAAGACGCTTTAAGCGCTAGTGACGCCATTAAAATCATGATAGACCATCATCAAGAACCAGAAAATTATGCTGTTTACAGCTATTCTGATGTTAGTATGAGCTCCACTTGCGAGATGGTTTACAATTTCATAGATATGCTTGGGGACAAAAACCTTATAAACGAAGCCATTGCAAGCTGTTTGTACGCTGGCATATTAACAGACACAGGCTCTTTTAGGTTTCCATCCACAACAAGTAAAACCCATGAGGTTGCGGGATATTTAATAGATAAAGGCGCCAATCATTCCGAGATTTACAATCAAATATTCGACAATAACAGTTACGAACGCCTACAGCTTTTAGGACGTGCGTTAAGCAACCTAAAGGTCTTACCGGAATACAGAACAGCTTACATTACCTTGTCTCAAGACGAGTTAAACGAATATAATTTCAAGAAAGGAGACACAGAAGGTTTTGTTAATTATGGCCTTTCCCTGAACAACATCATATTTGCAGCTATTTTTATTGAAGACACGCAAAATAACATTATAAAAATCTCGTTACGCTCTAAAGGAAGTTTTTCGGTCAACGAATTTTCCAGAGCTCATTTTGAAGGTGGTGGACACACCAATGCTGCCGGAGGAAAAAGCAATTTGGATTTAAAATCTACAGTTGAAAATTTTATTAGTATCTTACCAAGCTATAAAAACGCCCTAAACAATGAGTAGAATAATTGCCTTATTAATATGTGCTTTGCTTTTTGTGGCCTGTAAATCGCCTGAAGCAAGAAGACCTGTATCTTCCAAATCCGGATCTTTTATTGATGCATCTGTGGAGAGAAACATTAAATTAAATGAACGCGAGCAAGCCTATATTAAAAAAATCATGTCAGAAAATCCTGAACAGGAATACATTGCTTCAGAATACGGGTTTTGGTATTATTACAATGTCAAACAAGCCGACAGCCTGATGTCTCCAGATTTTGGGGATATTGTTACATTTAATTACAACATTAAAACATTAACAGACGACATTATTTATTCCAAAGAAGACCTAAAAACCCAAACTTATGTTATGGATAAGCAAGAATTGTTTTCTGGTCTTAGGGAAGGATTAAAACTTATGAAATCTGGGGAAACCGTAACATTCATGTTTCCATCGCAAAAAGCTTATGGATATTATGGAGATGAAAATAAAATTGGCATCAATGTGCCTATTAAATGTGAAGTCTCAGTAAACTCCATTATAGATAAATAACCTCAAAGATAATTTCCAAAAAACACTATTTTTACAACAGAAAAATTAATTACTCATGAACATTTTAAAACATACTATGAAAATTTTATTTCTTGCACTTTTGGTAAGTTTTACCTCTTGCGAACAGCAAAAATACCCAGATTTGGAAGATGGCCTTTATGCTGAATTCGTTACCAACAAAGGGATTATGGTCGCTAAATTACATTACAAGGAAGTCCCTGTAACAGTGGCAAATTTTGTAGCTCTGGTAGATGGCACACACCCTAAGCTTCCTGATTCCTTAAAAGGAAAAAGATATTATGATGGGACAACTTTCCACAGGGTTATAGACAAATTTATGATCCAAGGAGGCGACCCAACAGGCTCTGGTGCTGGTAATCCAGGCTACCGTTTTTTAGATGAATTCCATCCTGATTTAAAACACGATAAACCAGGTATTTTATCCATGGCCAACTCGGGACCAGCAACCAATGGAAGTCAGTTTTTTATCACTGAAGTGCCTACCCCAAATTTAGATAACAGACATGCCGTTTTTGGCGAATTGGTTATTGGTTTGGATGTACAGGACAGTATTTCCAATGTAGCTGTTAGTCAAGGGAACAACAAACCGGTGGATCCTGTTGTTATTGAAACCATTAACATTATTAGAAAAGGACAAGAAGCTGAATCATTTGATGCTGCCAAAGTTTATACTGATGAGTTGCCAAAAGTTGAAGAAAGACAAAAACAACTAAAAGAAGAAGAAAACCAAAAACTTAAAGAAAATGCCAAAGCTGCTGCAGATAACTTTATAACAAAAAATGCTGATTTGGGTGGCACAGTTAAAAAGTTAGATACTGGAGTGGTCATGATTTTCACCAAGCAAGACGAAGCTGCCGTTAAGCCTACTTCGGCACAAAAAGTTTTGGTTAACTATGCTGGTTATTTTGAAGATGGCCGCTTATTCGACACCTCTTGGGCAGAAGTTGCCAAAGAAAACAATGTGTATAGCGAACAACGTGATGCCCAAGGAGGCTACAAACCGTTCCCTATGATTTATAACGAAACTGCAAGTCTGGTTCCAGGATTTAGAGAAGCAATGCTTAATATGAATGTAGGCGATAAAGCACGTGTATTTATTCCTAGTTATCTTGGTTATGGAGCAAATGGTATGGGACCAATTCCTCCAAACAGTAACTTGGTTTTCGATCTTGAAATTGTTGGATTAGCTGAATAACAGCTTATAAGCTTAAATTTTTAACAAAAAATAAATAAACCAAAATTCCACAAATAATATGTATTTGTGGAATTTTGGTTTATTGTTTCCAGGTATCTAGTTTTGGTTTTTAGGAATCTGCTTCAAAATTTCTAACACAAACTTCCAGTATTTTTGAGCAGAAGATATTTGCGCTCTTTCGTCTGGCGAATGTGCACCTTTAATATTTGGCCCAAAACTAATCATGTCCATCTCTGGATAATTCTGTCCAAGAATACCACACTCCAATCCAGCATGACAAGCAGCCACATGTGCTTTTTGTCCATTCATTTTTTCATATAAATTATCCAACACTTTTAAAATAGCCGAATCCATATTAGGTTTCCAACCAGGATAATCTCCAGAAAATTCAACTTCGCAACCAGTTAATTCAAACGTGGCACGAAGCATATTGGCTAAGTCCCATTTAGAACTTTCAACAGATGAACGTGTTAAACAGGCTATTTTAACCTGTCCGTCTTTTACAATAACCCTAGCAATATTATTGGATGTTTCTACCAAATCTGGAATATCTGCACTCATTCTATATACGCCATTCAGTGCAGCATACAAAGCTCTGGTTAGACCTTCTTGAACTCCCAAATCCATAACTTTTTTTGGTGTTTCAATGTTAGAAATCACAATTTCCATATCTGGTTCCATGGTTTTAAGCTCTGCTTTAATCTCGTTGGCATGCTCTGCCATTTCAGCTTTAAAAGCCTCTTCATGAATGGCATCAATGGCCACTAAAGCTTTGCTTTCTCTAGGAATGGCGTTTCTTAAACTACCTCCATCTATTTCAGAGATACGCAAGCCAAAATTCTCGAAACCGTCAAACAACAAACGGTTTAGGATTTTATTGGCATTACCCAACCCTTCATGGATTTGCATTCCTGAATGTCCTCCCTGCAAGCCTTTTACTGTTACAGAAAACCCTATTTTAAATTCTGGTGTTTCTTCTTCCTTATAGGATCTGGTTGCTGTTACATCTACTCCTCCTGCACATCCAACTCCTATTTCATCATCTTCTTCTGTATCTAAATTCAAAAGTATTTTGCCTTCAAGCAAACCCCCTTTTAAACCCATAGCTCCTGTCATGCCTGTTTCTTCGTCTATGGTAAACAACGCTTCAATGGCTGGATGAGGAATATCGGTACTTTCCAAAATAGCCATAATGGTTGCAACGCCCAATCCATTGTCTGCACCAAGGGTTGTGCCTTTTGCACGAACCCAATCGCCATCTACATACATCTCGATTCCTTGTGTTTCAAAATCAAAATGAGTATCAGCATTTTTTTGGTGTACCATATCCAAATGAGATTGCATAACAATCGTTTCCCGATCTTCCATTCCTGGTGTGGCAGGTTTTTTTATAATCACGTTCCCTACCTCATCCTCTATGGTTTCCAAGTTCAGCTTTTTACCAAAATCTTTCATAAACGCAATCACTTGCGCTTCTTTTTTAGAGGCTCTAGGCACTGCGTTTAAATCGGCAAATTTATTCCAAAGTTGTTTTGGTTCCAGGTTTCTAATTTCTGAATTCATATGTATATTTTAAAAGTTATACAAAGGTACTTATATCTTATAGAGTATTAAAACATTTGATTATTTTTGAAAGATGTTCAAGAACCCAAAACCATACATAGCCTTTTCCATAGTTCCATTGTTCCTTATAGTGAAACTCCTAAAGCAATTCCCTGAAGTGGTTGAAACTTATTACAGTTTGGGCATATACCCTGTTATTTCTAGCTTGTTCCGGTTTACTTTAGGCTGGATTCCGTTTTCCTTTGGAGATGTGTTTTATGGTTTTGCCATCATTTATATAATAAAGTGGCTTGTTGCAAACCGAAGACGGATTGTTAAGGACACCAAATATTGGTTGATAGAGGTATTTGCAGCCATCTCCATCATTTACCTGGCGTTTCATATATTTTGGGCCATGAATTACCACAGGTTGCCTCTACACGAAAGTTTGGGGCTGGAAGCAGATTATTCAACTGAGCAACTTCTTTCTGTTACTCAAATGCTTATTGAAAAATCGAATGCCCTACATGGGCAATTAGCTAAAAACGATTCTTTAAAAATAGATCTGCCATACAGCAAAAATAACATTTTAAAGATGGTCCCTGAAGGTTTTGAAGCTTTACAGAAAGAATTTCCACATTTTGAATATCATCCTAAAAGTTTAAAAATATCATTGTTTAGCTTGCCCTTAACATATATGGGATTTAGTGGCTATTTAAATCCGTTAACCAACGAGGCCCAGATAAACGGATTAATTGTTCCTTATAGGTTTCCAGTGGTTGCTTCTCATGAAGTGGCACATCAATTAGGCTATGCAAAGGAAAACGAAGCTAATTTTATAGGTGGTTTGGCAGCTATTAACCATAAGGATACGTATTTTAATTACAGTGGCTACACCTTTTTATTGAAACATTGTTTGTTGGAAATCTACAAACGTGACAACAAGTTATATTTTGAAACCTTGAAAACCATAAACAAAGGTATTTTAAAAAATTATCAGGAAGTTCAGGATTTTTGGGACAATCATCAAAATCCAGCAGAACCCTTGTTTAAAAGCACGTACAACAGTTATTTAATTGCCAACAACCAAGTAGATGGCATGAAAAGCTACAGTTATGTCGTGGCTTTAATTGTGAATTATTTTTAAATAAAAAACCTTTAGAAAATAGATAAATCTCGTCTGATTTATTTCTAAACAACTAATTTTGCAATCTATGATAAAGCAAATTACAAGCAGTCAAAACACTTACATAAAAGAACTGTACCTACTGAAGGAAAAATCCAGGGAACGTAAAAAATCTGGTTTGTTTTTAATTGAAGGGGTTCGCGAAATTGGGTTGGCAATAAAAGGAGGATATGTTATAGACACTTTGTTATTCTATCCAGCTTTATTTCCAGAATCTCTGTTTAACCAGTTCAATGCAACACCTAAAAACATTATTGAAATTTCTAAAGAGGTATACCAAAAATTGGCGCACAGAGCAACAACCGAAGGTGTTATTGCCATAGCAAAAACTAAAGTATGTGCTCTAAAACATTTAAACTTTAAAACTAAAAACCCATTAATTTTAGTGGCCGAAGCTCCTGAAAAACCAGGAAACATTGGAGCCCTGTTACGTACTGCCGATGCAGCCAATGTAGATGCTGTAATTATTGCAAATCCTAAAACCGATTTATACAACCCAAACATTATACGTTCCAGTGTTGGTTGTGTTTTCACAAATAACATTGCCACGGGTACAACATCAGAAATCATTCAGTTTTTAAAAGAAAACAATGTATCCATATATTGTGCGGCCTTACAGGCCAGTCAAGATTACCACACGCAAGAATTCACTAAAGCTACTGCTTTGGTTGTTGGTACAGAAGCCAGTGGTCTTAGCGATGAATGGTTAGCACATTCCAACCAAAACATCATTATTCCCATGCAAGGTGAAATTGATTCCATGAATGTATCGGTTGCAGCAGGAATCCTTATTTTTGAAGCCAAAAGACAACGAAATTTTCTATGAAAATTCGTTATAAACAAATCACAAAATCTAAATTCCAACCTAGCCACTTTATAATTTCGAATTTGGAACTTTAAATATTTGAATTTTTATTTTTTTTATGACCGCCACAACCTTATTCTATGTTATCCTAGCCATATTAATAGTAAATTTTATTATTGACAAAGTCCTGGACGCCTTAAACGCCAAGCATTTTAATGACCCTATTCCCCATGAGCTTCAAGATGTGTATGATGAAACTGAATACAAAAAATCTCAAGCCTATAAAAAGACCAATTACAGATTCGGACTCTTAACTTCTACGTTTTCATTAGTATTAACACTTGTTTTCCTATTTTTTGATGGGTTTGAATATGTGGACAACATTGCAAGAAGCTATTCTGAAAGCCCAATTATAATTGCGCTTATATTCTTCGGCATAATAATGATTGGAAGCGATATCCTCTCCACGCCTTTTTCTTACTATAGGACTTTTGTTATAGAAGAGCGTTTTGGTTTTAATAAAACCACTAAAAAAACCTTTGTGATGGATAAAATTAAAGGCTGGCTTATGATGGTTTTTTTAGGTGGAGGCATATTGGCACTTATTATTTGGTTTTATCAGTTCTCTGGCGACAATTTCTGGCTGTATGCTTGGGCTTTAACAACTGTTTTTACCATCATTATGAACATGTTCTACGCCAAGCTGATTGTACCATTATTTAACAAACAAACCCCTTTGGATGCTGGTGGATTGCGAGACAAAATTTCAAACTATGCCAATTCCGTGGGTTTTAAATTAGATAAAATTTTTGTCATAGATGGTTCCAAACGTAGCACCAAGGCCAACGCCTATTTCTCAGGTTTTGGCAGTGAAAAACGTGTTACCCTTTTTGATACCTTAATAAACGATTTGGAAGACGAGGAAATTGTGGCTGTACTTGCCCATGAAGTTGGTCATTACAAGAAAAAACACATCATTTTCAACTTAACAGCTTCTATTATACTAACGGGATTAACTCTTTATATCTTGTCTATTTTCATATCAAATCCATTGCTCTCACATGCTTTGGGAGTAGACATCCCCAGTTTTCATATTGGGCTTATTGCTTTTGGGTTATTGTATGCGCCTATTTCAGAAGTCACCAGTTTAATCATGAATTGGATTTCCAGAACCTTTGAATACCAAGCAGACAATTACGCCAAAAAAACCTATAAAGCCCAGCCTTTAATAAGCTCTTTAAAAAAACTCTCTAAAAACAGCTTGAGCAATTTAACACCACATAAAGCCTATGTTTTTGTGCACTATTCGCATCCTACCTTATTGGAAAGAATTAAAAATTTAAAATCAAAGGCTTAAATTTCAATTCATGAAACTTTTCTTGTTTTTATGAAATAAAAAACGTGAAACATCTTATATTTATATAAAAATTCACACAGATTTAGAATCTTACCATTCCTTCAGTTGCAAAAAGCAAAAGGGTTGTAAATTCGCTTTGATTATACTATTTTTAAGTCTATGACAGAATTAGAGCTAGAACAGGAAAATGCTGCCATTACACAAGCTTACAAAGAATTGCTTCGTGTGAGTTACAGAACACTTTCAGACGACGATAAAAAACTTATCAGAAAAGCCTTTGACGTAGCTGTAGATGCACACAAAGACCAACGCAGGAAATCTGGAGAAGCTTATATCTTCCATCCTATTGCTGTTGCCAAAATTGTGGCACAGGAAATTGGCATGGATGCCACATCCATTGCTGCTGCGCTTTTACATGATGTGGTAGAGGATAACGATGATTATACCATTGCAGACATTGAACAATTGTTTGGGGAAACCGTTGCCAAAATAGTTGATGGTTTAACCAAAATCTCATCTTTGGACACCGAAATGGACGTGTCCCTTCAAGCTGAAAATTTCAGGCGCATGTTGCTTACCCTTAATGATGATGTGAGGGTAATAATCATAAAAATTGCCGACAGGCTCCATAACATGCAGACCATGGAATCCATGCGTTCAGACAAACAGGTGAAGATTGCATCGGAAACATTATACATCTACGCGCCTTTGGCTCATAGAATTGGACTTTACAACATTAAAACCGAATTGGAAGATTTAGGTTTAAAATATACAGAACCCGAAGTTTACAAGGATATTTTAACCAAAATTAAAGAAAGCAAAGAAGAACAAGACGCCTATATTAATGAGTTTACAAATGTTATTAAAACCTCTTTGGACAAAGAGCAGTTGGAATATGACATAAAAGGTAGACCAAAATCCATTTTTTCCATTAGAAGGAAAATGCAGAACCAAGGCGTTTCTTTTGATGAAGTTTATGATAAGTTTGCTGTTAGGATTATTTATAAAAGCGAACCTGAAAACGAAAAATTCCTGGCGTGGAAAATTTATTCCATAGTAACAGACCATTTTAGGCCCAATCCCACCAGACTTCGAGATTGGATTTCCTCCCCCAAATCTACTGGTTATGAAGCCTTACACATTACTGTTGTGGGGCCAAAGGGACGATGGGTTGAAGTGCAGATAAGAAGTGAACGAATGAACGAAATTGCCGAAAAAGGTTTTGCTGCACACTATAAATACAAAGAAGGAAATGAAAAAGACGACAGTTTGGACAGTTGGATTGCCAAACTACAGGAAGCTTTGGAAAACCATGAAACCAACGCTGTGGATTTTGTGGAGCAGTTTAAACTTAACCTCTATTCCAAAAAAAATTTTTTTTTTACTCCTAAAGGCGAACTAAAATCCTTGCCAAAAGGAGCTTCTCCATTGGATTTTGCCTTTAGCATCCATACCGAAGTTGGTATGAAGACACGTGGTGCCAAAGTAAACGGAAAATTGGTTCCTTTAAGTCACGAATTGAAAAGTGGCGATCGTGTAGACATTTTAACATCAGAAACGGCCAAACCCAATTCCAACTGGTTGGATTATGCTACCACTGCCAAAGCTAGAAGCAAAATTAAATCTGCTTTAAAGGAAGACAAAAAAATAATTGCCGAAGACGGCAAAGAGATTCTTCGAAGAAAATTGAAACAATTAAAAATTGTTTTGAACGAAAAATCGGTTAATGAGTTGGTAAATTACTTTAAACTTAAAACCAGCCTGGATTTATTTTATAGAGTTGGCATAGGAACCATAGACAACACCATGCTTAAAGAATTTGCTTCATCCAGAAGCAATGCATTCATGAGTTATATTAAGAATAAAATCTCCAGGAAACCAACCCTTACCAAAGAAGAGCTGGATAAAGATGAGATAACCTCCAAATACGATTTATTGGTATTTGGCAAAGAAGAAGAGAAATTGGATTATAAATTTGCCAACTGCTGCAACCCAATTCCTGGTGATCCTGTTTTTGGCTTTTTAACCATTAATGATGGTTTGAAAGTACATAAAAAAAACTGCCCAAATGCTGTAAGCTTACAGTCCAATTATGCATACAGAATCATGACTGCCAAATGGATTGATTCATCGCAACAAGAGTTTGCAGCTCAAATCATCCTTTCAGGCATTGATAATTTGGGCTTGGTAAACGAAATCACAAAAATTATTTCCTCAAACATGCACGTGAACATGAAAAGTCTAAGTTTTCAAAGTGATGATGGTATTTTTTCTGGTAAAATAAATGTGATTGTCAAAAACAATACCTTATTAAAAAAGCTTATGGAGAACCTGAAAAAAATTAATGGTATCGATAAAGTCTCCAGAGTTTAAAAATTAATGTAAATTTGCCACAGATTATGAGCTTAAAAACAGATACAAAAAATCAGGAAATTGTAAAAAACGTGTTTACAGCTTTTTTGGAAGAAAAAAGCCATCGTAAAACACCTGAGCGTTATGCCATTTTACAAGAAATCTACAATAGCGAAGAGCATTTTGATATTGAGTCTTTATACCTTAGTATGAAAAACAAAAAATATCGCGTCTCTCGTGCCACGCTTTACAATACCATAGAATTGCTATTGGAATGTGGCTTGGTCAGAAAACATCAGTTTGGTCAAAATCAGGCACATTATGAAAAATCCTATTTCGACAAACAACACGACCACGTGATCTTAACAGATACAGGCGAAGTGATTGAGTTTTGCGATCCAAGAATACAAAGCATAAAAAAAACAATTGAAGAAGTTTTTGATATAGAAATCAAAAACCATTCACTCTACTTTTACGGCAACAGAAAAACAACTAAATAACTTATTTTAAAATGGCAGTAGATTTACTACTAGGACTACAATGGGGAGACGAAGGCAAAGGAAAAATTGTTGATGTTCTTACTTCCAATTACAATATTATTGCTCGCTTTCAAGGTGGCCCTAATGCAGGACACACCCTTGAGGCTTCACTGGCAGCATCCATCAATAGAACCATTCCTTCAGGAATTTTCCACAAAGAATCCATAAATGTTATTGGTAATGGCGTGGTGATAGACCCAGTGGTCTTTGCCAAAGAATTGGAAGGATTGGACCAATTTGATATCGATTATAAAAAGAAACTCATTATTTCCAGAAAAGCACATGTAATTCTGCCAACACATAGATTGTTGGATGCTGCCAGTGAAGCCTCAAAAGGAAAAGCTAAAATTGGTTCAACCCTTAAAGGAATTGGCCCAACCTATATGGACAAAACAGGAAGAAATGGAATTCGTGTAGGTGATTTGGAATTATCAGATTGGAAAGAAAAATATCGTGCTTTGGCAGATAAGCACGAAGCCATGATAAAATTCTACAATGTAGATGTTCAGTATGATTTAGAGGAAATGGAAGTGGAGTTTTTTGAAGCTGTAAAAGTTTTAAAATCTTTGCAATTTATAGACTCAGAGGAATATTTGTACCAAGCACAAAAAGCTGGAAAAACCATTCTTGCCGAAGGCGCTCAAGGCTCCTTATTGGACATTGATTTTGGTACTTATCCATTTGTAACATCTAGCAACACAACAGCTGCTGGAGCTTGTACAGGTTTGGGCGTGGCGCCTAACCAAATTGGCGACGTGTATGGTATTTTTAAAGCATATACAACACGTGTTGGCTCCGGTCCATTTCCAACAGAGTTATTTGATGAGGTAGGTTTAAAAATGGCTAAAGTAGGAAACGAATTTGGAGCTGTTACTGGACGTCCAAGACGTTGTGGCTGGCTGGATTTGGTTGCATTAAAATACGCTTGCCAAGTTAATGGTGTTACTAAATTAATGATGATGAAAGGCGATGTCCTTTCTGGTTTTGAAACTTTAAAGGTCTGTACTGCTTACAACTATAAAGGCGACACCATCACTCATTTACCATATAATATTGAACCAGAAAACATCCAACCTATCTATACAGAATTTAAAGGGTGGAAAGAAGATCTAACCAAGATGACAGAAGCCTCCCAATTCCCTAAAGAATTGAACGCATATATAGATTTTCTGGAAAAAGAACTGGAAATACCAATCTATGTGGTTTCTGTAGGACCAGATAGAAAACAAACTATTTTTAGGTAACAACTTGCTTGCACTGAGCACAGTTTATGTCTCTTTCAGAACAAAGTGAACTTGTCTGCCAACAGGCAGAGAATCCCATAAAACAAAACCTGTCAAGTAGTTATCTTGATAGGTTTTTCTATTAAAAATATCTTAATGCCACACAACAGAAGATATTAATCATTATTTTTGGACAAAATTTAAGATGTTGCAACAACCAAGTCAGAACTTACTTAGCTTTTTCTTATGCCTTTTATTCTTTGGTATGTCTTTTGCCCAAGAACAAAAACGTATTGAGATTAAATACTCTGGATTTCTGGAGTTTAAGGAAGAAGAAGCTCCTGGTTTAAAAGTCATGACTCGCGACGATTCGCAACAAATACATGTGCTTCACGAAGGTGTAAATATGTATTGTGACCAAGCACTACTTTACAGTAACGAAGATTTTATTGAAGCTTATGGCAATGTTAAAATGGTTCAAGGAGACACCATTAACATGACAGCCAAGTATGTGGAGTACAGTGGCAAAACCAAATTGGCTTTTGCTAGTGGAAACGTGGTCCTTACAGAACCTAATTCCACGCTTACCACAGACACGTTGTATTTTGATCGTGTCAAGCAACAATCCTACTATAAAACAGGTGGACAAGTGGTTCGCGACTCTTCTGGCACCATTACCAGTAAGATTGGTCGTTATTATATGGATGCTAAAAAATACCAGTTTGTTAACAACGTGGTGTTAACACATCCTGACTATAAAATCAACACCAAACATTTGGATTTTTATTCAGAAAGTGGTTATGCTTATTTATATGGACCTTCGACCATTGTAACCGATGACAGCAAAACCTATTGTGAAAAAGGGTTTTATGATACCGAAAACAAACAAGGTTATGGTGTTAAAAAAACCAAGATAGAATACGATAATCGGGTTTTTGAAGGCGACAGCATGTATTTTGACAATACTAGAAGCTTTGCTTCTGCAACCAACAACATTACAGTAACGGATACCATTAACAAAAGCATCATTAAAGGGCATTATGCCGAGGTATACAAAGACAAAGACTCTGTTTTTATTACCAAAAGAGCCTTGGCAATCTCAGTGCAGCAAAACGATTCCATTTATGTGCATGCAGATACTTTAATGGTCACAGGAAAACCAGACAAAAGAATTACCAGAGCATTTAGAAACACTAAAATGTACAAATCTGACATGAGTGGTAAAGCCGATTCCATACACATTGACCACCAAACAGGTTTGACACAGCTTATCAATCTATCCAGACTGTCACCAAAAGATGCCTTTGCCGTTAAACGAAGACCAATAATCTGGAATTTAGGAAACCAAATGACTGGAGATACCATTCATATTAAATCGAATCCCAAAACAGAAAAACTAGACTCCTTAATTGTGTTTTATGATGCCTTTTTAATAAGCAAAGACACCATAAGCGAAGACAGTTACAATCAGATTTCAGGAAAAAGACTGGTAGGACTGTTTGACGAAAAAAACAATTTAAGGCAAGTGGACATTATTAAGAATGCTGAATCCATCTTTTTTGCCAGAAATGATGAGCAGGAACTTTTTGGCATAGACAAGGCTAAATCCGGAAGCATTTCCATCTTTTTTGCAGATGGAGACATTGAGCAATACAACCGCTACAATCAAATTGATGCTAAAACCTATCCTGAATCTGAGTTCCCAAAAAATGCCAGAAAGCTTAGAGGTTTTGATTGGCGAGAGGACGAACGACCTAAAAGTGTGGATGACTTGTTTAGCGACGATCCTCCTTTAAATTTACCAGTTATTAAGGGGTTGGAAGATTATGTGCCACAGGAAGAGTTTTTTGACGAGAGCATGATTGGCCGTATTGAAAAAGCCGAAAAAGCAGAGCAGCCCAAAGCAAGTAAAGATGTCAAAAACAACCAAAAGAACAATAAAAAGAAACGCTCTAAAGCATCTAGACACCTACCTCAACGTATTTTGGACAGCATGCAACAAAAAAAAGAAAAACCCAAACCCTTAATGGAAGCATCTGAAAATTAACTATGGCTGAAGATTTTTTAAAATACCAAGCACAAACATCACCACATCCATTGGCCATGAAAGTTTCTCATGCCAAAGGATCCTATATTTATGATGTTAACAACAAGGCCTATCTGGATTTTGTTGCAGGTGTTTCGGCTTGTACCTTAGGCCATGGACATCCTAAAGTGGTTGCTGCCATTAAAGAGCAATTGGACCAATACTTGCATGTTATGGTTTATGGTGAATACATACAGGAACCAGCTGTGGAACTCGCCAAATTTTTGGCAAAAAATTTACCTAACAATTTAGAAAAAACCTATTTAACCAATTCTGGTACCGAAGCCATTGAAGGTGCTTTAAAATTAGCCAAAAGAGCAACAGGCAGAAGTGGCATTGTTTCAGCAAAAAACGCTTATCATGGAAATACCATGGGCTCCATGAGTGTTATGGGTTACGAAGAGCGCAAAAGAGCCTTTAGACCTCTCTTGCCAGATGTGTCCTTTATGGAATTTAACAACGAAGAAGACCTATCTAAAATCACAAAAAAAACAGCTGGAGTTATTTTAGAAACCATACAAGGTGGTGCCGGATTTATAGAACCTAAAAATCATTATTTAGAAAAAGTAAGGGAACGTTGCGATAAAGTTGGAGCCTTATTGATTTTAGATTCAATCCAACCTGGAATTGGTAGAACTGGAAAACTGTTTGGTTTTGAACATTACAATTGTGTCCCAGATATCTTGGTTACCGGAAAAGGTTTAGGTGGAGGTATGCCTATTGGTGCTTTTACTGCATCTGGAAAATTAATGGACTTACTTCAAGATAAACCTAAATTAGGACACATTACCACGTTTGGTGGTCATCCTGTAATAGCTGCTGCTGCCTTGGCAACTTTAAAGGAAGTCACCAAAAGCGATTTAATGGCGCAAACCCTTGAAAAGGAGCAGTTATTTAGAAAACATTTAGCGCATTCACTTATTCTAGACATACGTGGTAAAGGCTTAATGCTTGCTGCCATAACACCTTCAGCAGATATCGCAAACCAAGTTATTTTAGCCTGTCAGGACGAAGGTCTCATCCTGTTTTGGTTACTTTTTGAGCCTAAAGCCATTAGAATAACACCTCCTTTAACCATTACAAAAGAAGAAATCATCAAAGGTTGTCAGATTATTTTAAAGGTTTTGGATGAAATTCAAGAAAAACACAGCTAAACAACTATCTGAAAATCAATAAAAAACAAGCTTATTCGCAAAAGTGTTCATTACTTTGTTAAAAACATTTAAGCAATTTTATCATAAAAATCAATTAGTACGTTACATTTAAGTACTATAAACCATATAAATGTGCTTATGGAGTTTAGTCCCAACGACAACAATAATTTACCTCTAACGAAATTTGAATCGATGTTAAAAACAAACCATGTGTTGTTTTTCGATTCAGAAGAATTTGAGAATATCATTCACCATTACCTCACACAAGGTAAAATTTCACTAGCCAAAAAAGCCATTAAATTAGGATTGGAGCAGCATCCTGATTCCACCAATTTAAAACTTTTTAAAATTGAAATTTATGTTTTTGAAGACAAGCTGGAAGAAGCAGATGCCTTATTGAACGAACTTTATGAGTTAGAACCTCGCAACGAGGAAATATATATCCAAAAAGCCAATATCCTTTCAAAAAAGGACCATCACAAAAAAGCCATTCATGTCTTAAAAAAAGCCCTGGAACTTACAGACGATGTTCAGGAC
>SWCA01001750.1_pt1 | contig 23438 bp, 15 predicted proteins | sample 4692961 | NCBI WGS metagenome assembly SWCA01 (sample SAMN10267275, study PRJNA491770) | bioreactor metagenome | isolation source: DHS bioreactor inoculated with | place: Japan: off Shimokita Peninsula
TGTAGGCTGTTGATTTTCTTATTGATGGTAGCAGGCTTGAAGTCATTTTCTAATAGATAATTCCTGTAGCTTGTAATATAGAATCTATTGATTCCTCCTTCAATCTTAGCTCCCATTGCCTGTATATATCTTACAAATCCAACTATATCTCCTACATAGCTTTCTATTGTCTTAGGACTTTTTCCATCTTCTAGTAGGTATTGAAAAATCTATCTACAGTATCTTTATCCCCTGCCCCTACTACATGCAGATTCGTGTTTCTTGCCACTCTCTCGGACTTTTTTGCCATGGGGTAGGGGAAAGTATTATTCATCCCTTTTTCCGTCATATTTAGGCAAATATTTTGCACAGTTCATCCCTCCTTTCTTTTTTCAGAAAAGAAAAAAGCCAACGGAATTTTTTCCGTTGACCTCTTCATTGCTCACTACAGAATTTAGATTATGCAGTAAGTTTTTAAACTATTGTTTTCATTGAACATGTTGAAGCATAAATACTTTACCTTTTTTACTGCTTCATTTCATTTTACTGAAGTGTGTTGATACAAAAATTTGCAGTGAGCTTTATCAAATCAATTTTTCAAATCTTTTCTTTTATACACTTAATACTTCTAAGCGTTCCATATCATTCCTATAGATTTCAGATTCAATGCATATTTATTCTTCTTCATCATCATATATATCTTCAATCTCTTCTCCCATATTTCCTTTACAAATAGTTTCTAATGAATTTATATAGCTATCACCTAATTTCATCATATAGTCACTATCAGTAATATATATACTTCCAGAAAAAGACATGAACACATACATATGCCTTCCCATCGCATTACCTATTGGAACAAGATATTCACCTGTTCTTAATTCATAATATTCTCTAGTATCATTTTTGTAAGGTGCAGACTCTAAAGGATTAATTTCCATATCGTGAGTTAGATTTTCATATTTATGATGTGGATATATTATTTTTATCCCTCCATATTCTTGCAAAAAATCTTTTATTACCTCATTAATTTTTAAACCTTCTTTTTTATAGTATTCCAAATATTGAGTTATATCGATATTTCTTCCTGCATACCATCCAAAATTTTTTAATAGGGTTTCTGTTTCAATTGAAAACTTCATAATAGACCTCCATATAATTATACATATTATTTTTCTAGTCACTAATTTTAATTTGATTAAACTTTGTTCCATCAAAATAATTCAATCCATCATACATGTCTGAACAATTTCTACATGGTTCTTTATAGAGACCTTTTGCATCAGTCACATACGCATACATATCTGATAATTCTGCATCTTTATGTCGCTTAAATCCTTTGTTTATCAAATCAAACTCTGCACAATTATCAATCTCCCATATTTCTTTACTTCCATCTGGATTTCTTCTATTAAAATCATCTATTATATTTTGAGATTTTTTCTGAATTTCCTTTTCTTTTAACGGATTGTACCTTTTCCCATTAACTGCTTCAGATATTACACTTTTATTACCTTTAAACAGTTCAGTTATGTCATCTTTATGTATTCCCACACCTACAGTATTAATTTCTTTTCCTCTGCTTCTTTTTACTTCACCTTTTTCTATTTTATTTCTTAACTCTGCATTAGCTTCTTTTAATTTTTCCCCTAATGCCCTTTCAAGTCTTTCATTATGACGCTGTTGCTTATACTGCTCACGCGTCATAGACCTTTCACCTGGTTTAGGTTTATACCCACGACTTGATAAATCCTTAGAATATGTATTACCCTTACCTTCACAGCTATAACCACTCGGGTCTTCATAATTAACAGGATTGTTAGATACATAAGCATACAGATTAAGTCCATCGCCTCTGTCTACATCCTCTTGAGTAAACCTACCCACAACGGGGTTATAATATCTTGCTCTTAGATAGTATTGACTTGTAACCGAGTCATATTGCTGTCCTACATATCTGAATCTGTTGTGTATTTGTTCTTTTGCTTCTAATGTTGTACCAAAGGCATCATATGTATAGCTATTAACTATATTTCCTACTCTATCAGTAATGCTGACTACATCATTATGTGCATTATTCAGATAATAGAAATTCTCACCTTTAACATTACTTTGAGATATTAAATTATATCCTCTTATATATGCTGTCTTTAGATTGTCCTGAGCATCGAGTTCTGTAACAATATTTCTACCACTAAAGATAAACTTGCTTATTACTCCATTTTCATCAATTTTACTTCTTAAGCCTTCGGCATCATAGAAGTTTTTGATATAGCTTCCATCTGATTTATATACACTAGATGTTCTATTGAAACAATCGTAGGTGTACTTTGTTTTTCCTTGCTTGTTTCTCTCACTTAGAAGATTTCCTTGAGGATCGTATTCAAAGAAAGTGAAATTTGTTCCTTCTTGTGTTCTCTTTAACCTATTTCTTGCATCATAGAAATAACTGGTTTCTGAATTATTTGCTATTTTTTTTGTTCTGTTGCCTGCTTTATCATAGGTAAAGGCTTCTGTGTAGTCTGGGTAATTTACTTTTGCTAATCTACTTAAGGAATCATAAGTATATTTTGTTATGTTTCCTTCTTCATTTTTTTCAGTTTGGTATCCGTTATTGTTGTACTTATAGCTGTGATTTAATAATTCTTGTCCTTCTTTTGTTTTTGATAATATTCCTATAATGTTTTTATCTTGGTCATAGGAATATTGGGTGCTTATTCCATTTCCATATTTTATTGAATTTATAGTATCATCATGATTATAGGTATAAGCAGCTACTTGCTGGTTATTTTCAAAAACATTTTCTACTCTACCCATTATATCATAGGTATATTTTGTTGTTCTACCTGTTAAATCTTTGAGCTCATCTACTTTATTGTCTTTGTTATAGGTATATTGGAGAATTAATTTGTTGTTTAAATATTTATTTTTCAGATTCCTATTTGGAGTGTATTCATATGTATATACTCCGTTCTCATTTTTTGCACTTTTTAAGCTTCCGTCTAGATTATATGTGTATTCTTCTATTATTTGAGTATTTAGTTCTTGTTTTCTTAATATATTGTTATCTCTGTTATAGGAATACTGCACAATATTTTTATTTCTATCGGTATGAAGTGAAACCCTTCCTAATCTATCATATTTGAAGGTTTCTACTTCTCCTGCTTGGTCTTTTATTTGTGATAAAAGATTGAAGCTGTTGTATGTATATTCTATTGTGTTTCCATTTCCATCTGTTGTACTTGTTACATTGCCTGCAAAGTCATAGGTATAGCTTTCTTTACTTTCATCTGCTTTTGTTATTTCTGTTATTCTTCCCCAAAGGTCTAGGATATATTTTGTTTCGTTTCCTTCTCCATCTTTTAAGCCTGTTATGTTTCCTAGCGCATCGTATGTGTATTCTTGGCTTGCTTTTCCTTTTTGTTTTGCATTAGGTGTTAGAATTTTTTTTGTTCTTCCCCCTATATCATAGGTGAATTGCACCCCTTGATTTGATGCATCTATTTCTTCTATTAGCTCGCCATGGCTATTGTATTTATTTTTCTTCACTACGATTCCTAAGGCATTTTTAATTTTTGTTAATCTGTTTAGGCTATCATATGAATATATTGTTCCTTTTCCATCATCATTTTCTTTGTTATAATTTTCTGGAGTTATATGCTTTATTATATTTCCATTCTCATCATAATAAAGTCTTGTTACTTTGTGTTCTTTATCAGTTACTTTTATTTGACGGTTTAGGCTGTCATATTCATATTGTATGGAATTTTTATTGCAGTCTATTTCTTTTATGAGATTTCCTGCACTATCGTATTCAAATTTTGTAATTCTTGATTCATTGTTTTCTCTATCTTCTTCTATTATTTTTACAAGTCTATCTGATAGGTCGTATTCTAGGTTTGTTATATTCCCTTCGGGTGATGTTATTTTTGTTATGTTTCCATTTCCATCATATTCATACAGCGTTATTGCTCTTGCTAATCCTTTTTGCTCCGCAAGGTCTGTTTTTTCTATTTCTTGTGCTACTTTTTCCAGCCAGCCTACGCTGTTATAATAGTATCTTGTTGTTTTATAGTGTTCATCATTTATCTTTGCTTTTTCAAGGGTTCTGTTATTTAAGCAGTCATAAGCATAATTTATTTCTGCTCCTGTTGAATCACTTATTTTTATTACTCTGTTGTTTTTGTCATAGGAATAGCTTATTATGTTCCATGTTTTTGGATATCCAGTTTCATCTACATATTCAGGTGATTTCTTTTCTTCTATCTTTTGTCCTAGCTTATCGTAAATAAAGGAGGTTATGTTATATAATAGTTGTCCATTGTCTTCATTTATTTCTACAGGAACTCTTTTTTCTAATAGCCATCCCACTGTGTTGTATTTGTATAAGGTAGCATAGCCTTTTGCATCTATTTCTTTTATTAGATTGCCACCTTTATCGTATTCAAATTGTTTGAATACATTACCCTCTGGGTCTTTTATCATGGTGATTCTATTCATATTATCATAGGAATATTCTGTTCCTAAGCCATCGTCAGTTTTAATATTGTAGTTTACTGGGTCTATTGTTTTAACTACATTTCCTGCTGGGTCATATATTGTTCTTGATATGCCTCCTGTAGGATAGACGGTCTTTATTTTTCTATCTTCTTCATCATATTCATAGGATATTCCCTGTCCATCGTCTTCTCCTCTATCGTAGTAATTTGGATTTATCTCCTTTATTACATTGCCATGGACATCGTATTTTACTGCAAATACATTATCTAGTGGATCTATGGTTCTTATTAGTCTATCAAATGCATCGTAGCGGTAGCTATCTCCTATTCCATTATCTGATTTGTAATCATAATTATTTGGAAGTACCCTTTTTATGAGGTTACCCATTTTATCATAGAGAAGCCTTGTTACATTTCCTTTTGCATCTATTATATGGGTCTTTTTATTTAACGCATTATATCCAAATGCTACTGTTCCGTAGGAAGTATTGATGGATAACATTCTTCCTGCTTTATCATATTCATATCTAAATACGTTATTTTCAGGATCTGTTACCTTTGTCGGGCTATCAATATGCTCTTCTTTATAATCATATATTGTAGTGTTATTTTCTGTATCTGTTTTTGTAAGGATTCTTCCATATTCATCATAGGTATAGCTTGTTTTTGCAAATATTCCTGCATCTATTTTTACAATCTCTTCTATTAGATTGTTTCTTTCGTCGTAATTATAGATTGTTTCTTCATTCCAGGATGTTGTTGTTTTTATAAGGTTGTTTTTATCATCATATTCATTTTTTATACTTGTTTTATCTGGTCGTATTTCTTCTAAAGCATTTCCATTTTCATCATAAATCCATTTTTTTGTGTTTCCATTTCTATCTGTTTCACTATTTTTATTATCAAATTCATCATAAGTCCAAATTGTTTTTGTGCTATCACTATATATTCTTTCTGTTACAAGATTCTTTCTATTGTATTTATATTTTTTAGCTACTCCTGAGCTACGCATGATAAAGGTTGTTATCATTTCTTTATCATCATATTCTATATCTGTTATGTTTCCTTCTCTATCCCATTGCTTTACTACTCTTGCTTTTGAATCATATTCATTTTTTACATAGGTATGATTAGCTTGATCTTTTATTTCTACGATTAAATTATTTTCATATGTATACTCTAGTATTCCTTCATTTGGTAATCTTACTTGTACAAGATTATCTCCTTCGTATTTGTAGGTTACTTTTCTTCCTATATTATCTTCTATTTCTGTTATTTTACCTAGATAATATGTAAAGTTTAGTACCTTTCCTCCTGGGGATACCATGGCACTTATATTTCCATTATCATCGTAGCTAATTTTTATTTTGTTATTATTTGTATCACTTATGGATATGAGCTTTCCTCCAAGATTATATTCATAGATTGTCTTATTTTTTATATTTAGTATATATCCATCTTCATTCTCTATAAGAATATTCGTTTTATCCTTTGTGGACTGATTCTCCCATATTCCATCTATCTTTTGGAACTTTTCAAAATGTCCATGAGGATATACTAAGGTTATTTCATCGTCTACTCTTTCTATTCTTGTTTCATATTCAAAGCTCCAACCTCTACCCATACAGCCTATGCTTTTATCTCTTGAATCATAGACTCTTTTTATATCTATTTCTAAACCTCTATCTTCTATTACAAGATCCGTTGATGCTGCGTCAAATGCTCCTGTTGCTACGTTTATTGGATCTCCATCTGTACATTTATTTTTTTCATGTCCTTTATCTCTTTTCGTATCTTTTGTATTATGTTTCTTTTCTAATGGTGCATCGAGACTCTTAGGTTTATTATTTTTTTTGTCCTTTTTTAATTTTGGTCCTTCCCCTTTTTTGGATGTGTATGGTTTATCATGCTTTCCTTTTGGTTTTGAAGGTCCATGGCTTTTGATTCCATTTTTAAAATCTATTACATCCATGATTAAGTTTGCAGTTCTAGCTATACTTAATCCATTTTTCTTTATATCCTTAATATTATTTTTTATATTTTTTGCTGTATCATATGTACTTTTTATATCATAGGCTTCTCTAACAGTTGCTAGACCTGATCTTACCACTTTTAATGGTTTTGTGAATTTAGAGTTTTTTGCAAATTTTACTGCTTTTTTTACATATTTATTATTTTTAACAGCGGCTTTGAGTCCTTTTTTTACAAGCTTGCTTTTTGCGGCTTTGTTCATAACGCCTCTAAGTTTTTTTAAAGCATTCGGTAGTTTTCTAAGTTTTTTCGCTTTTAAAGCCTTTGTAACTACCCCTATTCCTTTCTTAGCGAATTTTATAAATTTATTTGCCCGTTTTTCTCCTTTGAGGAGTTTTAGTTTTTTGAAGATTTTTGCTCCTTTTGAAAGTGCTTTTAGGGCTTTTGCTCCTTTTACACCAAACTTTAATCCTTTTCCTATAAGTCCTCCCCCTGGTATACAGCCTAGTAAATTTAAAGCAGCTTCTCCATAATTCCCCTGCTTTATGGATTGATAGGTTTGATAGGCTGATACAGCAGTTCCAACTACAGGGACCATACTTAATACGTCAAGTAGCATTTATCTCCCTCCTTTTCTGCTTTCTATTTTTGCGTTCCTTTCATTTTCACCTTTGTTCCTCTTAAGTAGGTAATTCCATCCATTAATATACTGTTTGTGTTGCAAACAAAATATATATTATCCTTTGCTTTGATTTGTATTTTTTTGTCTGCATTAAAGCTTATATCTTTTTTGGAGGTAAGCTTTATAGGCTCTAGGGAATGAATTTCTATCCCATTTTTTTCATTTAGATTTATGAATATCTTCCCTTTTTTACTTGCCATAGCTGTAAAAGTGATTTCTCCCGGTGAAAGCTTCATTTCTTTGCCATGGTTGGTGGATAGATATTTTGTGCTAGGATCTTGGGTTTGTCCTGTTTCTTCTTTTCTAATAGATGCCATGGCTATTGCCTGTTCTTCTTTATTACTTGGGAAATATATCTTTACAAATTCACTAATTTTTGTAATAACTCACCATCTAGCCTTCCTTTTTAAAATCAAAAAGAAAAAAGAGAAGAATAACAATAATGCTACTCTTCCCTTAAAAATAAATTCATCCTATTCTTTTTTCTATTGTATTTATAATTTAGCTCAATAACTAATGTAATGATTTATTTCATGTGTAAAAAAATGTGCTTATCTTACTTTCCTTCATTATAGCCCTCTAATCCAAACGAATACAACGTTTTTTCTTTGGCTTAGAGGGGATTTTGTGTATATATATCTTTTAGTGCTTCAATCTAGAAATCTAAAAAATGATTTGCTCTCCAACTTATAGCTTTTGAAACAAATATATCCTTATTCTAAATTTTATACCTGAACTATTATTATAGGTGTTTTAAATTTTCTCTTAATTTATGAGTTTCTAAGTCTGCTAATCTAACTGGTATTGGTAATCTACTATCTTTATTTACCAATTTCATTACAATTTTATTGCACGTTTCTAGATCAATGTAATTTCCACAAGAAATAAATATAGGTTTTACATCTTTTCTTGTTCTTAATGCTCTACCATATAGTTCTCCATTGATTACAATATCAGTATAAGATCCATTTTCATTTTCAGGCATTGTATAGTCTATTCCATCTATTTTTAAATAAGATTTAGCTATCCCTATAGTAGGTTTATTTAAAAAGAATGATGAATGTGTTGCTATTCCCATATTATTATAATGAAGATATCCATTGCCATCAAATAAGAATATATCTGGTTCTAAATTTAATTTTTTAACAGCTTCTATTATTAAAGGTACTTCTCTAAAAGCTAAAAATCCTGCCACATAAGGAACTGTTATCTTGCCATAGCTAGAAGTTTTCTCTAGAATCTCTTTAGTTTTATAATCTAAAACTATAATACTACAAACTCCATACGTTTCTCCATCTTTGTCCCAGTAAGCTAAATCTATTCCTGCACAAATATTTATTTCATTTTCTTCAATTCTATTTACTAGTTCAATCTGTTTCTTCAAATTATTTTGTGTTTTAACAAAATCACTTTCACTCTTATAATTAAAATTGTGTATATACTCTATTTTCATATTTTCATCACCTTCAAGTAATATATTAAAAACTCAATAAATTTTTATTCTAGATTTCCACCTTCAAGAATATTACCATTTTCATATCCATCTTTATATGAAATTAATCTTAATAATTTTGATTCATATGTTTCCTCAGTAATTACAATTTCAAATTTATATGAAACACCTGAAAAAACTTTCCCATTACAAGTAGCCTTTCCTTCTACAATATTTAAATTTTCTTCATTTACAACATTCTTGTACTTATCATCACAAGTGCAATCTAAATTTTTTTTGCAATTATATAATTCATCATGGGAAAAAAATTCTTCATATGAACGAAATTCAACTAGCTTACAATTTTCATCCCATTCTTTATAATCAATAATCCTTCCTAATATACAATTAGAGATTGATTTCAGCATTCCATTTGAATGCCAACATTTTTCGTAACCATTAGTTTGTCCTCTTCTCATTGTAATTTCTCTTTCTATATGTCCATTTTCATACCAATCTCTACATATTCCATTTGCAAATCCACCTTCATAAGGATATAAACTTTTTAATTTACCATTATTATAGTATAGCGTATATGTAAGCCCTGTATAGGAAACATCATTATACAAAGCCATATCCCCATCATAATCTAATTCAGTTCTATCAATAGAATGTTTTTTAACTTGATTTTTTTCATTTTCCATAACCTACTTCTACCTCCTAATCAGAAAAGATTTTTATTTATTACATATAGAAATGTAGTCAAGAGATATAAATTTGGTTCTGTTGAAAAAATATAGATTTCAAAAAATATCCATCAAATTTAATATTTCTTTATTCAATAACTCCCATAATTTTATTTATAAATTTAATTTCAGAAAGGGCACATTGAATTTCTTCAACCTGCCCTTTCTTTATCATATTCATTACTTCGATTCCACATATCGTTTTTTCTGCTGTTTCAAAACTATGAAATCCTAACATATTATTTATTTTTCTTTTTATAGACCTATGATCCTGTTCTATAATATTATTTAAATACTTAACTCTCCTTATACTTGTTCTACAATCTAAACCACCTTCATATATAAGTTCTGGTATTCCTACCTCATATGCTTGATTTTTATCTACTGTTATTACCCTTGGTTGTTGATTATGACTACGTCCTAAGGCTTTCTTAAAAAATGATTTTGTAGCCTTTTTATCTCTTTTTTCACTAAGATAAAAATCTATTGTCTTTCCTTTGGAATCAACTGCTCTGTATAAATATTTCCATTCTCCCTTTACTTTAATGTACGTTTCATCAACTCTCCAAGAATCATTGGTCGGCTTCAAATATTTTCTTATTTTTTTATCTATAATCGGAGAGTACTCATGCACCCATCTCATTATTGTTGTATGAGATATTGATAAGCCTCTTTCACTCATCATTTCTACTAAGTTTCTATAACTCAACGAATATTTTAGATACAATCTAACGCATAAAAGTATTATTTCTGATTCAAAGTGCTTCCATTTAAATAAATTCTGTGACATAATCAATCTCCAATTCCTAATTTTTTACATAATTATATCACTGTTTTTATTTTTGCACCAGAACCGTTTTACCAACATGTCGTGATAATACGTGTTGACCATTAGCAATAGATTCTACAATTCCATTTGTACCGACAATGAAGTCAGTTTTCACCGTCCCCTTATTAGCAAAGAGTTGTAAATCTATTTTTAGAGAATCTAAATTATCCGCCCTCTCAACTATTTTCTCCGCTTTTTTAACATCATTAATTTCATCAGCATTTTTAACTGCTTGTTTAATTAATGTTCCAACTTCATCTGCATTTTTTGCTACACCTATAAGTGGTATTAATCCCACACCATCTAATAAAGTCTTTCCTGCATGTCCCCATGTCCATTTCCAGTCTTTTATATCAGCGCTTAAATCTCTTAAATCTCCTACAAAATCTATTCCTGTCAAACCTAACCCAATTTGTCCAGCTGTTCCTAACAGTGTAACATCATCTGTATAATTTTCTAAAACTACCTGTTTTAAAGATTTCTTTAAATAATCTTTATTACACATGCCAGCCCAGAAATTTGCACCATCTTGTAATCCTTGCATAAATGGGTTTTCTTTGCTTTTACAAAATCCTGTAGGATCTACATAATTAATAGGATTATTTGATACATATGTATATAGATTTAGTCCATCATTTCTAAATGTATCTTCTTGGGTAAATCTCCCCATGGCAGGGTTATAATACCTTGCTCTTAGATAGTACTGCTGTGTTACTGCATCATACTGCTCTCCTGCATATCTGAATATGTTATGTACTTTTTCTTTCGCTTCAAGAGACTTACCAAAGGCGTCATAGGTGTAGCTATTTACTATACTACCTTTAATATCAGTTAGTTTAATAACATCATCATGGACATTATTTAAATAATAATGTTTATCATTAGCTGAAGTTGTTTGAGATATTAAACCATATCCTCTTGTATATGCAGTCTTTAGTTCCTCTTGTTCATCTAGTTCTGCTATTACACTGCTTCCACTAAATATGAATTTGCTTATCTTTCCATAATATCAAAATATTTTATTACAATTAGTTTACTCCTCATTTTTTGATTTTCACTATGGATTTTTTAACTCTGAAGAAACTATTTCTTTTAATTCTTCCCTATTATCATAACTACTAACGGATATTAATTTCATTAAAATTCTCGTTGCTTTTGCAAAAACAGCTCTACTTGATCCGATATGTCCATGCGCACCAATATCAAAACTCAAAGTCCCTGAAGAGCATCCTAATTCATCAGTTAATTTCTCCACCTCATTAATTATTGCAAGTGCATATTCTCTAGGAATACCAGCATGTACTTCATCAACTGATGATGCAATTCTATCACTTAATATAACATCATCAAAATCACTTACATTTATATTTACTTTTAATACATTATCTTTACTAGAGGTATATCTTACTCCTAATAGTACATAATTACTTATATCTCTTGGTCCTAATAGCAATTCTAGTGCTACAGTAACATCTCTCTCTACTATTTTACCTTTGGCTTCTTTTGTTAATTTTAATATTTCAACTGTATTATATTTTATTTCTGGGATTTTATTAATCCATAATATTCCTTTTTTAAATCTACCTAAATTATCGAGTATAATCATTATTCTAACCCCCAAAATTTTTTCCAAGCTGGTCCAAAACACTCAGAATATTTACCTATTACTTCTGGGTGATAGACACTGAATGGTGATACCTCATATTTCTGTAATGCACTTGGATGAGCTATATCATATGCCTCCTCGAAACTCATTTTTTTCGTTAACTCTTTCATCATCGTTGACTCTGCAACCTCATGCATATAAAAACTCGCATCAGCACCACTAATTTTTTCACCATTTTTCAGTGCTGTTTCTAATCGTTTAATCATTTCAATATTTTCTGGAACAGCGTCAAATTGTCCAATATGATTTTTTACAATATCTAAACCCTTCTGGGAAACATTAAGCTCTTTTCCTGCTAATTTACCTAGCCCATTACCTCCACTATTTATCTTTGAACTGTATGCTCCGGTTGTTCTTACCTCTTCAATTACTTTAGCAACATCTCCTACTTCATCTACATAATTCGCTACTTTTGCAGTATCCGCTACTTCATCTATATAGTTAGCCAATTTAGCTGCATCTGCTACTTTATTTGATACCTTATCTAATCCTTTTGTCCCTACTAAAGATAATGCTATTTCACCTAATACTCTGCCTGTAAATCTTGCTCTTGAATTAGCATCTCCATTTATTACATTTTCTTTAAATGATGTAGATACTGCATTACATATTGCTTCTCCCGTAAGTATAGGGTGGGCTATTGCGTTACCTACTCCCTCGACTATTTTTCCAGGATCTTTAACCATATCATATATGCCAATTACAGCGGCTTCACCTGCATCATACTGCTCTCCTGCATATCTAAATATGTTATGTACTTTTTCTTTCGCTTCAATTGTTTGTCCAAAGGCGTCATAGGTGTAGCTGTTGGCTACCTTTCCATGGCTATCTATCAATTTTATGACATCGCCATGGCTGTTATTTAAATAATAGTAACTATCTCCTTTATTATCTCTTTGAGATATAAGTCCATAGCCTCTTGTATAGGATGTTTTTAAATTATCTTGTTCATCAAATTCTGCTATTACGCTTCTCCCACTGAAGATGAATTTGCTTATCTTTCCATTTTCGTCGATTTTGCTTCTTAATCCTTCTGCATCATAGAAGTTTTTGATGTATCCTCCACCTGCTTGGTGAACGCTTGCGGTTCTATTAAATACATCGTAGGTATATTTTGTTGCTCCTTTTCTGCTTCTTTCGGATAGAAGGTTTCCTTGGTTGTCGTAGTTGTAGAAGGTTATGTCTGCTCCTTCTTCGCTTCTTTTTAATCTGTTTCTTTCATCGTAGAAGTATTTTGTAAGTTTTGATTTAGCTAGTTTTGTTAATCTGTTTCCTCCGTTATCGTAGGTGAAGCCTTCTGTGTAATCTGGGTATTGTACTTTTTCTAATCTGTTTAGGCTGTCATAGGTATATTTTGTTATATTTCCTTCTTCTATTTTTTGTATTTGATCGCCGTTGTTGTTGTAAAGGTAGCTGTGATTTAGTAGTTCTTGTCCCTCTTTTGTTTTTGATAGTATTTCTGCTATGTTTTTATCTACATCGTAGGAATAATTTGTAACTACTCCATTTCCATATTGTATTGAGTTTATTGTATCATCTATGTTATAGGTGTAGCTTGCTACTTTTTCGTTATTATTTAAAGAAAAAAGAAAAGCTTAAAAACAAGAGCTTTCCTTTTGATGGTTATCTTTTCTTCATTTCTTAATCTCCTCTAATCCAAAAGAATACACCGCTTTTTCTTATTGAGTTTTACTTTTCATAGGCTCATTTATTTTAAAATCTTAAATTTTGAAACTCGCTACGCTCAAACAGTCAAAATTCTTAACAGATTTTAAAATAAATGAGCCTTGAAAACTTAAAAATTCAATAATAGAAAAAGCTTGTGTATTCACTTTGGCTTAGAGGATTTTGCTTTATATATTTGTGTAAACTAAAATATAAAAATATTAAGAACAAATTTTCATTAAAATAGTTCTTTTACTAATTTTTCAGTTTTATGCATTTCATTTAATAATGGATTATTATAATCACTATAGCTATCCATATATGCCCTTATACCACCTAATATATTTAAATTTTCCTTATAAGCCTCATTGCTTTCAAGCAATTTTAAAGCATTATTATATCTTTTATATATTAATTCTATCACTCCTGTCCTCTCATTTTCCTGATATTTTTCTTCTAGATAATTTATTACTACTTTTATTTGTTTCTTTAATTCATCCTTATTACTCATATTCTCCTCCTATTTAGATGGTACAACTCTTATTTCCTTTATCCATTCTAGTGGCCAATTCTGTGGTAATAACACTTGGTCTGCTTGACCTACTAATTTCGTTCCAGTTTTCGTATATTGCTCCGCTACTTTACCAATATTCAATACTTCTCCCTTAGGTATTTCGATAGTAGCTTCATACATTCTAGTATTTCCCCATTCTGGCAACAATGCAGTATCAATTTTTGCTTGTATTCTATTAGATGCTGGCATTGTTGTAGCAAAACCTCCGCCTGCATCTGCCCTACCACCAAATGTACGATACAAAGTAACATTATCATTAGTTATAACAGTTCTATAATTTCCGTCTGTAAAAGACTCTGCTATCCATTCTGGTAAATCAGCTTTATTGATTCCTGTAACTTGTCTTTCAATGTTGGTCAAATATTTCGGATTACTTACCTCTTCAACTGCTTCCTTACTTAATTTAATTGAACCTCTATTATCAGCCAACACATCAATAATTTTACCCAATACTCCATTTTCTTTAGAAGCATTTAATGCCTGCCCTGCTACTCTAGTAACATTAGCTACTTTTTCACTTTTAGCTATTTTATCTACTCCTTTAGGACCAAATATCATTAATGCTACTTCACCAGATACTCTTCCTGCAAATCTTGCTCTTGAATTAGCATCTCCATTTATTACATTTTCTTTAAATGATGTAGATACTGCATTGCATATTGCTTCTCCAGTAAGTATAGGGTGGGCTATTACATTGCCTAATCCCTCGACTGTTTTAATTGGATGTCTAACCATATCATATATGCCAGTTACAGCTGCTTCACCTGCATCATATACTCCACACCAGAAGCTTGCACCCATTTCTAATCCTTGCATAAATGGGTTTTCTTTGCTTTTGCAAAATCCTGTTGGATCTATATAATTAATAGGGTTATTGGATACATATGTATACAGATTTAGTCCATCATTTCTAAATGTATCTTCTTGGGTGAATCTTCCCATGGCAGGGTTATAATACCTTGCTCTTAGATAGTACTGCTGCGTTACTGCATCATACTGCTCTCCTGCATATCTGAATATGTTATGTACTTTTTCTTTCGCTTCAAGAGACTTCCCAAAGGCGTCATAGGTGTAGCTATTTACTATATTACCTTTAATATCAGTTAGTTTAACAACGTCATTATGAGTATTATTTAAATAATAATGTTTATCATTAGCTGAAGTTGTTTGAGATATTAATCCATATCCTCTTGTATATGCAGTTTTTAAATTATCTTGTTCATCAAGTTCTGCTATTACGCTTCTTCCACTAAAGATAAATTTGCTTATCTTTCCATTTTCTTCAATTTTACTTCTTAATCCTTCGGGATCGTAATAGTTTTTGATGTATACTCCGCCTGCTTGGTGAACCCTTGTGGTTCTATTAAATGCATCGTAGATATATTTTGTTGCTCCTTTTTTGCTTCTTTCTGATAAAAGATTTCCTTGGTTATCGTAGTTGTAGAAGGTTATGTTTGCTCCTTCTTCGCTTCTTTTTAGTCTGTTTCTTTCATCGTAGAAGTATTTTGTAAACTTTGATTTAGCTAGTTTTGTTAGTCTATTTCCTGCGTTATCGTAGGTGAAGCCTTCTGTATAATCTGGGTATTGTACTTTTTCTAATCTGTTTAGGCTGTCATAGGTATATTTTGTTACATTTCCTTCTTCTATTTTTTGTATTTGATCGCCGTTGTTGTTGTAAAGGTAGCTATGATTTAGTAGTTCTTGTCCCTCTTTTGTTTTTGATAATATTTCTGCTATGTTTTTATCTACATCGTAGGAATAATTTGTAACTACTCCATTTCCATATTGTATTGAGTTTATTGTGTCATCTATGTTATAGGTATAGCTCGCTACTTTTTGGTTATTATCAAAAACTTCGTTTATTCTTCCTATTATATCATAGGTATATTTTGTAGTTCTACCTGCTCCATCCTTTATTTCTTTTACGTTGTCATTTTTGTCATAGGTATATTGAAGAATTAGCTTCTTGTTTAGATATTTGCTTTTTAATCTCCTATTCGGAGTGTATTCATAGGTATATTCTCCATTTTCATTTCTTGCACTTTTTAAACTTCCATCTAGGTTGTATTTGTATTCTTCTATGGTTTGCGTGTTTAGCTCTGTTTTTCTTAAGATTCTATCCTCATAGTTGTAGGTATATTGAATTTTATTTTGGTTTCTATCTGTATGAAGGGCTAGTCTTCCTTGTTTGTCATATTTGAAGGTTTCAACTTCTCCAACTTGATCCTTTATTTGGGCTAAAAGATTTAAGCTGTTGTATATGTACTCTATTTTATTTCCATTTCCATCTATTGTGCTTGTTACGTTTCCTGCATAGTCATAGGTATAGTATTCTTTACTGCTGTCAGGCTTATTTATCTCGGTTATTCTTCCCCAGAGGTCAAGGTCATAGCTTGTTATATTTCCTTCTCCATCTTTTATTCCTGTTATGTTTCCTACTGCATCGTAGGTATATTCTTGTCTTGCTTTTCCTATTTCTTTTGCTTTTGGTGTTAGTACTTGTTTTATTCTTCCACCGATGTCATAGGTAACTGATGTCCCTAAGTTGGATGCATCTATTGTTTCTTCTATTTGTCCTAAATTGTTGTATTTATTCTTTTTAACTACGATTCCAAGAGCATTTGTTATTTGTGTTAGCCTGTTCATTGCATCATAGGAATAGGTTGTTCCTTTTCCATCGTCTTTTTCTTTGCTGTAGTTTTCTGGGTTTATGTATTTTGATAGATTTCCGTTTTCATCGTAGTAAAGTCTGGTTGTTTTTCCTTCTCTATCTGTTATTTTTATTTGTCTATTTAAAGCGTCGTATTCATAACTTTGAGTGTTGCCATGGCAGTCAATTTTTTTTGTTAAATTTCCTGATTTGTCGTATTCAAAGGAAGTTGTTTTCTGTGCATTATTTTCTTTATCTTCTTCAATTATTTTTATTAGTCTATCTAATTTATCGTATTCTAGTCTTGTTACATACCCCTGCGGGCTTGTTATTTTTGTTATGTTTGCATTTTTGTCGTATTCATAAAGTGTTATTGCTTTCGCCATTCCTACGGATTCTGCTAAGTCTTCTTTGTCTATGTCCTTTACTACTTTTTCTAGATTTCCTGTGCTGTCGTAGTAATATCTTGTTGTTTTGTAGGTTGTATCATTTATTTTTGCTTTTTCTAATATTTTATTGTTTAATGCATCATATTCAAATTCTATATGGGCTCCGCTGGAATCTGTTATTTTAGTTATTTTACTGTTTTTATTATAGGTGTAGTTTATTGTATTATATTTTTGCGGATAGGCTTTTTCCTCTACATATTCTGCTGATTTTTTTTCTTTGATGATTCTTCCTATTTTGTCATATTCAAAGAGTTCTACTTTATATAACATCTTTTCCTCTTTTTTATCTACTGGTGTTCTTTTTTCTAAAAGCCATCCTATTAAATTGTAGGTATATAAGGTAGCATACCCTTGGGCATCTATTTCTTTGATTATTTTTCCCAATGAATTATATTCGAATTTTTTTATTACATTTCCTTCTGGGTCTTTTATTTCTTTTAGCCTGTTCATTTCATCGTAGGAATACTCCATTCCTATTCCATCGTCTGTTTCTGGATTGTAGTTTTTCGGATCTATTGTCTTTATTATATTTCCTGCTTTATTGTATATTGTTCTTGCTACTAGTTTGTTTGGATATATTGTTTTTGTTCTTTTGTTTTCTTCGTCGTATTCATATTCTATTCCTAATCCATCATCCGTGTTTCTATCGTATTCGTTAGGACTGATTTGTTTTATTACATTTCCTTGAGCATCGTATTTTAATGCAAATATGTTCTCTAGTGGATCTATTGATTTGATTAGTCTATCAAATGCATCGTAGCGATATTGATATCCTATTCCATTATCGGAATCTAATAGATATTCCTTTGGAAGAACTTTTTTGATTAGATTTCCCATTTTGTCATAGATTAGCCTTGTTGTATTTCCTTTTGCATCAATTATATGGGTTTTTCTATTTAGGTTGTTGTTTCCAAATTTTATGGTTCCATAAGCTGTATGCATGGCTATCATTCGTCCAGCTTTGTCGTATTCGTATCTTGTTTCATTTCCTTGTGGATCGATTATTTTTGTTGGTTTATTAATATGATCTTCTTTGTATTCAAATGCTACTATATTGTTTTCAGCATCTGTCTTTGTTAGTATTCTTCCATATTCATCGTATGTAAATTTTGTTGCTGCATAATTTGAATCATCTATTTTCACAAGTGCTTTTAGGAGGTTTGATTTTTCATCATATTTGTAGATTACCTCCCCATGGCTTGGAGTTTTCGTCTTTATTAAGTTTCCGTTTTCATCATATTCATTGATTATTTTCGTTTGATCTGGTCTTATTTCTTCTAATATGTTTCCTTCTTCGTTGTAAATCCATTGTATTTTGTTGTTATCTCTGTTTGTTATACTATTTTTGTTATCGTATTCATCATAGGTATATATTATTTTTGTGTTATCACTAAATATTTCTTCTGTTATTAAATTTTTTCTGTTGTATTTGAATTTCTTTACTACGCCTGTTGCTTGTACCCTAAAGGTTGTCATCATTTCTTTTTCATTGTAGGTTATATCTGTTATGTTTCCTTCTCTATCCCACTGCCTTATTACTCTATTATGGGAGTCATATTCATTTTTTACATAGGTATGTGTATCTTGATCTGTTATTGCCCTTATTAAATTATCTTTGTATGTATAGGTTATTATTCCATCGTTAGGAAGATGTACTTCAACAAGGTTATCACTTTCGTATGTATAAATTACTTTTCTTCCCAGATTATCTTCTATTTCAACTATTTTTCCATTTTTATAGGTAAAGTTGAGTGTTTTTCCTCCAGGAGATTTTAGGCTCTCTATATTTCCTTTCTCATCACAGTTTACTTTTATGGTATTGTTATTTTTATCACTTATGGATAGTAGATTTCCTTCTTTATTATATTTATATATGAGTCCATTTTTCAGTTTTACCGTATATCCATGATCTTCTTGCACCAGTGTTTCTTTTTTTCCTTTTGCGGATTGATTTTCCCATTTTCCTTCTATTTTTTTGTATTGTACTATATGGCCATGGGGGTGCAGTAGAGATATTTCTTCTTCATCTGGATAGATTTTTGTTTCATATTCAAAGCTCCACCCTCGTCCCATTGCTCCTATACTTAAATCCCGTGAGTCATACACCCTCTTTATTTCTATTTCTGCTCCTATATCTTCCATAACAAGGTCACCTGCGGTTACATCAAATGCCCCTGTTGCTATGTTTATAGGGTCTCCAAAACAGGATTTGTTATTATTTGCTTTTTTAGCTTTACCAAAGAGTCCTTTTTCCTCTACTATTTTTTTAACTACCAAAGGAGCTACTATTGCCGGATTTGCAATTGCTACAGTAGCTGCTGCTACACGTACTACCTTTGGAATAATTTTCTTAAACCCATTTTTTAACTTCTTCCAACCAGCTTTTATCTTATTTTTTGCTTTTTTTGCCTTAGATACAATATTATTTTTAATTTTTTTAATTTTTTTCTTCGTTTTCTTTAGAATTTTTTTAACTTTTTCTTTTATTTTATTGATTTTCTTTTTGACTGCTTTTTTTATTTTTGCAACCTTAACTTTACATTTTTTAACCTGTTTGCCTATCCAACCAAAGATACCTTTTCCCAATTTAGTTCCTCCTTTCTATTTTTTATGTTTATACAGGAACTTTTTTATTTCCTTCTACTTTAACGGTTCTTGCTCTAAAATTAGTATCCCCATCCATTAAGAAATTCGTTGATTTGCAAACGGAATATACATTATCTTTTGCACTTATATTTATTTTTCCACCTGCATTCATTATTAGATCATCTGCTGATTTAATGTTTACAGCTTCTGTTGAGTGTATTTTTATTCCCCTATCCACATCCATAGTAATGGATATTTTTCCTCCCTTGCTTTTTGCAGTAAAGGAAAGGTCTTTTGGGGATAGCTTCATCTCTTTATCGTCTTTCGTTTCTAAATATTTTGTATTATGGTCTTGGGTTTTTGGATTTTTATCTCCATCTTTTCTTACTGAAATTCTTGCAACTGCGCTATTTTCTATTTCTTTTGGAAAGTACAGCTTTACATTATCGTCTAATTTAGGCATCATGTACCATCCACATTTTCCTTCTACTGCATAAGGGATTTCATAGGTGAACCATTTTGCTTTTCCTTTGCTCTGCTCCTTGTCTATTTCTAGGTGTATTTTTATTTTATCTTTATCTATATCTATTACTTTTCCTTCAATGGATGCTCCTATTATATCTAGGTTATAGAAGGTATCCTTTCTTGCTCCTTTTTTTGTTATTAGTGTATATTCATATTTTAGTACGGAATCTTCTATAATTGCTTTCGCTTTTGATATGATTAAGCTTTTTCCTTTGATTGATATTTTATCTCCTAATTTTAATGCTTGTCTGCTTTCTATTTCATAATAGGTAAAATCATTTTCAGAGCCAGAACCTTCATTTTCTATTGCTTTCATATATCCAGATATATCTCTTTTTACAGTGTAGTGATAATCTTCTATTTTTCCTGCATTTTTCCCCTTTGGAATTCCAAACCAAAACTTTGGTGCGCCCGCTGTTATATCTGGTACTAAAACAGATTCAAAGTGCGATGCCATTCTTTTTAGAAATTCCCAATTGGTTTCATTATATTGAAGAATTAATTTTTCAATTTTTTTGCCCTTTGTTATTGTATCTATATAGTCCCCTCCATGCTCACTTGCTTTAGCTTCTATAAGATCTGTATATAACATGTTTTCATCTTGAAACGATTTTGATTTTAGTTTTATATCCAAATCGTATGTGTTTGTGATTCCTTCAACTTCTATGTAATATATGTTTTCTACTGCTTTTATTTTTATATTTGTGAGTATTCCATTAAAAAGTGTTCCTTGGGGCGATGTTACTTTTATTTTGTCTTTTATACTTGCCTTATTTACATATTGATCTGTTTTTTCTTCCTCTACTATTCCTGTAAAAAATATTCTTCCATGATTATTTATTTCTTGCGTAATTTCCATTTTTAAAAGGGTTTTTATTTCATATGGAAATTGAAGTTTAATATTATCATATCCTAGCATTTTTCCGCCTCCTATTGACCATCATCTTCTATGGATATTTGTCCACAGTACATACAAGTGTTTCTTGATATACTGATTAATGCTGGAAAATTCTCTACTAGCTTATCCTCTTTTCCGTTTATCCACGGCATCATAACAACAGGGGTACATGGCATAGGAGTTAAAACTCCATAATTCGCTGCTGTTGCTGATGCTACGGATGGATTGGAAAGGCTTGAGCACATTCCAAAGGACATTATGTTTATCATTGGTTTAAAGTCCATTATGTTCATTTGGGCTTTTTTCTTTAGATAAACCCCATGACATATAGGCATTTTTAAAAGTGCTAAGGTGCTTCCATAGCTACAGGCTGCTTTTGCGCCTATCACAACATAGCTATATTCATCCGCTGTATCTTCCATAATTATAGGCTGCATTCTTTCACTCTCCTTTTTCAAGTTGTATAAATGTCATCCCTGTAAAGCCTCTTCTAAGAATACTTTCTGCTACATCCAATGTTACGATTATGAAGGTTTCAAGGGTCTCTTTGGGTTTAAATATTTTAAATGGAGTAGCCTTTTTTTCATTTATAATTATTTTTTTTGCAGTTTCATTTTTATTGAACGCGCTTTTTTCTGATAAGCATTTTATGGTTTCTGGAACCATTAACCAATATAAAGTCTGTTTTTCATTTTTTATATCATTAAAAACCAATGGCTTAAAAAATATATTTGCATCATATTTTTTAAGTAATTTTTTTAGATTATCAGATACCATAGGATAAGGACTTTCTAGATAATCTATATATTCATCTCCTTCACTCACTTCACATATAATAGGAATATTTTCCTCTAGCTTATATATGTTTTCTTCATACAGCATTTCCTTTTTTATTTCTTTGCTAATACCTTGTGGTTTTGTGAAATCCCTTATTGTGTTATCTGGGCGCATTATGTAGTAATCCATAATTATCCTCCCTTTATTACTTCCAGTTTATAGCGCTTATTTGCTCTTCATCCAAATGGAATTTGCCTTTATCTTCTTTTAAGAATGTAGCATTTTCTAGATTTGCTCCTTTGAAGCTTGCATCTTGAAAATCTACCTGTTCAAAGTTTGCATTGGTTAAATTTGCTCCTTCAAAATTGATTCCAGCTATTTTAGGAAGGGTTGAATCTTCTTCATTTGGAAGATAATGCAGTGCATATGTATTGTAAAAGTTTGCATTGGTTAAATCACAGTTCCTAAAGTCTGCGCCATGGAGCATACTGCTTCTAAAATCTACCTCTTTTAAATTGCATTCTTTGAAGGATGTTCTTACGAATACACATTCTTTCATTTTGCTTTTTTCAAGATTCGTTTTTATAAAGCGGCTGCACTGAAAATTTAAATCGGAACAGTCTAAATAAGATAAATCTAAATTTTTATATTCTTCATAGGCATATTCATTTTCTAATTTTTCCTTTATCCATTCTCTAACTTTATGGGAGTCTTTTTCTTTTGAATAAGATTTATATACTGTTTCATATAAATCTCTATATTCTCCTATTAAAATTACAATTTCTTCTTCTTTTTTCATTATGTCAAATTCATCTGAATTCATATTTGCCACTGCATATCTTCCTAGATCTTCAATGTATTTGTTGTATTTTACTGCTTCTTTTAGTATTATTCTTTGAACATCTGAAATGCTTATTTTTCCTGCGTATTTTTTTCTTTCTTTTTGCAGATCTTCTTCAAGTTCTTCTAAGAATTTAAAGGCCCAACTAGCATGGTATTCCCCATGGCACTCTTTTTCATCAAGAAAAAAGGACTTATCGAAAAACTCTATTAGATATACATATTTTTTCTGAAGCATTTTCGTTCTAAGCATGGAGTACGTTATATTCTCTATTTTTTCTTTCACATTTTTTGACTGCATTTCATTTGCTTTTATACATACTTTTTTTAAAGATTTTATAAAATCTAAGGATAATTCTTCCTTGTGCTTTTCATAGTATTTTTGAAGTTCAAGAATTTTTTCATGGCTTTTTTTATTTACATATCTTTCATTAAAATCCTTAAGGGCTTCTTCTTTTTCCACTTTTCATTTTCCTTTCTTCCTAATTTACTCTTACTTGCTTTCCTTTTATATCTATATAGTCATCCATTTTTATTTTACTTTCTTTACAGCTTATGTTTATCTCCTCTTTTGCTGTTATGATTACTTTCTTTTGAGAATCCAAAGTAATATCTTGATCTGCTATTATTTTTATTTCTTTACTGCTGTATATTTCGATGCCCGTTTTTT
>SWCA01005034.1_pt1 | contig 23380 bp, 23 predicted proteins | sample 4692961 | NCBI WGS metagenome assembly SWCA01 (sample SAMN10267275, study PRJNA491770) | bioreactor metagenome | isolation source: DHS bioreactor inoculated with | place: Japan: off Shimokita Peninsula
CGTTCGGGCTGTCGCGCATGTCTTCGACGGCGGCGTCGATGTGCAGGGTGTAGCCCGCATCGAACAATGCGTCGGCCAGGTCGAGCGTGATCTCGAGCGACCGGCCGGCGCCGACCGAGGCGCCGGTAATGCCGTTGATCTGCGCCGGATCGCCGCCGGTGGCGCGATACCAGTCGGTCAGATGCTCGTAATACTTCGACTTGCCACCCGCCATCCAGAGGCTGCCGACATAGCTGCCCTGGGCATCGGTGACATAGAGCGCAAGATAGGCGCCATCGCCGCCGTAGCTGTTGAGCGTGGTGGTCAGCGTCACCGGCCGCGCCATGGCGAGGCCGGGCAGCGTCAGGGCGGTGGTGAGCGCGAGTGTCGCGAGAACGGATTTCATATCGGGCATCCTTTCGAAATGGGACTACAAGGATCTACGTCGGGCGGCGCGATTTCCGCCGCAACGCAGCGGTATTCAGTTGACCTTGACCTGCGGCGGCGCACCGGTGCCGAACAGCCCGTTCTGCGGCGGCGCAACGGTGCCGGCGGGAGCAGGATTGGGCCGGCCACGGCGGTCGTCGTCATCGTCGTCGCCAATTTCCATCTCGATGACCTGCAGCGTGCCGGGGTCCAGCTCGACCTCGATCCGGCGTCCGTCGCGATCGCGGCCCGTTATCTCGTAGCAACCATCGTCGATCTCGATCTTGTTGACGATCCAGCCGTTTTCCTCGGCGAGACGGACCACCGCCTCGCGCGGTTGCCAACTGTTCATCGGCGTGCGGCAATCGTCATCGGCCATCGCGGCGCCCACGGGGAAGGCCGCGAGAAAGGCGGCAAGAGTCAGTCGGGGTGTCATGGCAATCTCTCCTTTGCTCTGATGTGAGCAATCTGGGTGCCGGACCTGAGGCCGCCCTGACGCGGCGAAGGTTTTTGCTTCAGCTTGCCGTCAGAAAAAATGTGGCCCCGCCGGGGAAGCGGGGCCACGGGGCCGAGGGGACGGACGGCCCTGGGGATACGCGACCGGTCGGATCAGGCGATGTCGCCGGGACCGGGTGGGCGCTTGTTGCCGGTGATCATCGCACGGGCGAGGTTCTCGCGATGGCGGATCGAGGCAAGCACCACGCCCGCCACATGCAGCGCCACCAGCAGCAAGGTCAGGTTGGCGAAGGTCTCGTGCAGTTCTTCCAGCACCTCTTTGTCGCGCCCGCCACGCCGGATACCATCGTTATCGTCGTCGCCATCATCGTCGGCCAGCGCCGGGGCCACGATCTGCGGCAGATCGGGCAGCCGCGCCAGCCGGTCGGGCTCGTCGAGCAGCCAGCCGGTCATGGCCGTGCCCGACAGCGTGACAAGAAGCGCGACGATCATCGCTGCCCCCGCAGGGTTGTGGCCGAGATAGCGATGCTCGCGGCCCCGCAGCATCGCGCCGAGATAGGAAACCACCGTCGCCGGACCGCGCAGAAATTGCGTGAACCGGGCGTAGCGGCTGCCGACAACACCCCAGACCAGCCGAACGGCAACCAGGCCCGCAACCGTGTATCCAGCAATCTCGTGAACCGGCGCCGAGTCCTCCGCCGTCAGCCAGGCAATCGCGAAGGCCAGAACCAGGCTCCAGTGAAAAACCCGAACCAGCGGATCCCAGATCCGCACCTTGCCAGATGCCCTATCCTTCTGACCCGCCGCATGGCGCCGATCTGTATCAGTCATCATCCCATCCTTCGCGGTCACCGCGGCGATGCCCGTCGCCGTCTTCATATTCGAACGCGAGCACTTGCAGCGTCGCGGGGTGAACCGTCACCTCGATCTCGCGGCCCTCGGCGTCGTAGCCGTCGATCTCGTAGCAGCCATCGTCGATCTTGATCCGGCGCAGGATCCAGCCGTTCTCGGCCGCCATCCGCGCCACCGCCTCGCGCGGCTGCCAATCGGCCATCGGCACGAAGCAATCGTCGTCGGCCAAGGCCCCCCCGGCAGGAACCACGGCGAGAAAGCCCAGAATTGCCAGCGTCTTCATCATCGGCCACACTCCCCTGCGACAGCCATCCTGCCGCGACCATGCGTGGCGAAGCTGACGGGAGCCTGAAGCGCATGGCGTGCACGCATCAGCTTTGCGTCAGCCGGCGCGGCGATGTATGGGCAAGAACACAAGCAACGGGGACATCATGCGCATCCTGCTGATCGAGGACGACACCGTTCTGGGCACCGCCGTGCGCGACCAGATCGCCAGTGACGGCCAATCGGTCGATTGGGTCACCCGCCTCGATGCCGCCGGCGATGCGGTGAAGGGCGCGGCCTACGACCTGATCCTGCTCGACCTGATGCTGCCTGACGGGCGCGGCATCGGCTTTCTGAAGGCACTGCGGACGCGCGGCGACGTGACCCCGGTGATCATCCTGACCGCGCTGGATCAGGTCTCGGACCGGATCGAGGGCCTGAACGCGGGCGCCGACGACTACCTCGTGAAGCCCTTCGACCTGGCCGAATTGTCGGCGCGGATCGGCTCCGTGGCGCGGCGCTACAGCGGCAACCCGAACCCGATCATCAGCCATGGCTCCCTCGCGATCGACCTTGCCGCGCGCAGCATCCACCGCGATGGCAGGCCAGTGCAGCTGACTGCCCGCGAATGGGCGCTGTTCGAGGCGTTTCTGGCGCGTCCGAACCAGCTCCTGTCCAAACCGGCGCTGGAAGAAAAGCTCTACAGCTTCGGCGCCGAGATCGAGAGCAACACCATCGAGGTTCATGTCAGCCGGTTGCGCAAGAAGCTGGGAGCCGACGTGATCGAAACCGAGCGCGGCATGGGCTACCGGCTGGGCAAACCATGACATCGCCGCGCAGTCTTCAGGCCCGGCTGGCGCTGTCGCTGGGTGTTCTGCTCACATTCCTGTGGATCGCCGCGGCTTCGGTGACCGGGTTTCTGGTGCACCACGAGATCGACGAGGTCTTCGATTCGGCGCTTCAGGAAACGGCGCAACGGCTGCTGCCGCTGGCGGTGATCGAGATCGTCGGCCGCGAGGATATCGGCAATACCCAGCGGCTCGGGGCGATCCGGGCGCATGACGAGTTCTTTACCTATATCGTGCGCGACGCCGAGGGGCGCGTCCTGCTGCAATCGCACGCCGCCGAACCGGAGATCTTCCCCGCCTATGACGGAACCGGCTTTCGCCAGACAGAGAGCCACCGGTTCTTCAACGATGACGCGCTGCAAGGCAGCATCCGGATCACCGTGGCCGAACCGCTGGAGCATCGCGCCGCCGTTGCCCGCCAGATCCAGATCGGCCTCGGCGTGCCGCTGTTCGTGGTGATCCCCGTCGCGCTGCTTGCGATCGCGCTCGCGGTGGGTGCAAGCCTCTCCCCCCTGCGCCGCTTTCGCGAGCGGCTCGAGGCGCGCAATGCCCGCGATCTGTCGCCCGTCCCGGCCGACGATCTGCCGTCGGAAATCGCGCCGATGGCGGCAACACTCAATGCCCTGCTCGCGCGCCTGAACGCCGCCTTCGATGCCGAGCGCAGCTTTGCCGCCAATGCCGCGCATGAGCTGCGCACCCCGCTCGCGGGGGCCATCGCCCAGGCGCAGCGCTTGCAGGCCGAAACCGATGACCCCGCCGCCAGATCCCGCGCCGGCGACATCGAGGCGACGCTCAAACGGCTGACCCGGCTGTCCGAGCGGCTGCTGCAACTCGCCCGGGCCGAAGGCGGCCGGCTGCGGCTGGATCGGGCCTCCGACCTGCGCGATGTCGCGCGGATCGTGATCGACGATATCGGCCACGGCGCCCTGCCCGGCCGCATCGCGCTGACCCTGCCCGAGCAGCCGGTGATGTCGGACCTCGATCCCGACGCCTTCGCCATCCTGTTCCGAAACCTGGTCGAGAACGCGCTGCGGCACGGATCGAACACCGCGCCGGTCACGGTCGACCTCACGGCAGGCGGCACGCTCACCGTCGCCAATGACGGCGCGGTTGTGCCCGCCGAGACACTCGCGCGCCTGACAACCCGGTTCGAACGCGCCAGCCCCCACGGCGACGGCAGCGGCCTCGGCCTCGCCATCGTCGCCGCGATCGTGAACCGCATCGGCGGCGCGCTGGTGCTCCAGTCGCCCCGGCCCGGACAAGACTCGGGGTTCGAGGCGCGCGTGACGCTGCCCGTTGTCGGCCCGCTGGGCCCGACCGGCGGCCGTCTGACCGGCGACGACTGACGCCTTTTGGCAAAGGGAAGGGCCCGCGTCAGGCGATGCCCCGGAATTGCAATGTGCACGTGGCGGTGCTCTCGGGCCAGAACGCCGCGGCCAAAGCTTCCGATCGCTTTCGGGCAATTCTGACGGCTTGCGTGGGCGTGGCGCTCGCGCGATGTTGATCCCGCTGCGCGACCGGGAGACGTTCGGCCATCGGCTCATCGGAGCCAGTGGCGGTCGCGATATCAAAAGCGGGAAGAATAGCCGCCTTGCCGCTTCAGGAACGGTCTTGGGCCGTTTGGTCAGTTAATGACCGCTCTATTGACAGAGCGCCATCTCGCGACGGCCACTTTGCCTGCAATTTCAACTCATTAGAAGGCAACACGGCCAACAAGGCGCGGAAATCGCGCACAATGCGCGACAAAAATAAAATCTTGAAATCAATGCGTTATGTTGTGGCGGAGAGACAGGGATTCGAACCCTGGAGACGGTTTCCCGCCTACACACTTTCCAGGCGTGCGCCTTCGACCACTCGGCCACCTCTCCGTGCGGGCTATGTATCCTCGCAACGGGCCGGGTGGCAAGAGGGGCGGCGGGAAAAATCGCCGCCCCGGACTTCGATCACGGACAAACCCGGAAACTGATGCTGCGCAGCTTGCTCAGCGCGTTCAGGTTGGGGTTGTTCACCGCGATATTCGTGCCCGAATAGCTGCGGTTGAACCGCCGGGCCGCGGCGCGCGATTGCGGCCCCCAGATGCCATCGATGGCGCCCCGGTAGCAGCCGAGACGGCGCAGCTGGCGCTGAATGCCGGCCGCGGTATCGCGGCGCGTTACCCCGCGCACCGTCGGCGCAGGCGCCGGCGCTGGCTGCACCGTGATGACCTGGGTGGTCGGCGCGGCCTCGGCTCCGTCCGCCGCCATGTCTGTGTCGTCTTCGCCGATGTCGTCGCCGCCGCCGCTGTAGATCTCCTTTAGCCGCGCCTCGGCGATGACCCGGAATGCGCCGTTGGGATAGCGCTGCATATAGGCAAGGAAGAGATCGGGATTGTCGCTGTCCTTGATCGAATCCCAGAACGTCAGCTCAACAGCCGGATCCTCGGCCGCCGGCGCCGCTGGCGCGGTCGTGGGGCTTGTCTCCGTCGTTGTCGTGGTCCCGTTGCTGTCCTGGGCCAATGCGGGAAGCCCCGCCAGCGCGGCCAGAACCGCCCCCAAAAGAAGTTTCTTCATCGCCGCATCCCCCTTTTCGTCGCCGCAATCGACTGCCCCGCCAGCCGAATTCGGCGCCGGGGCGATGATAAATGCTTATCCTCAAGTGCTTAGTGTAACCCATCTGGCACTCTCAGGCCAAAACCTTTCGCGCCCAGGGGCGTCAACACTGTGTTTTCGTGGCCGACAGCGAAAACGCCAGCGGCAGCCAGCGTTTGTCGGGCCAGCGGAACATTCCGCCCGGGGCGGGCACCAGCATCGAATACATCTGCCACGGCACCGCATCGTGCTCGTGCAGCCAGTCCAGCCGCAGCCCGGCAGCGGCGAGCGCGGTGAGGATATCGCCGAGCTGGTGATCCCACCAGTATTCGTGCCCGGCCTTCAGGGCAGGGAAATCGCCGGTATAGTCGCGCGGGGCGTCGTCTTTCCAGATCCCGAAATCGAGATAGGGCACCTGCCAGCACGGGCGACCCGCCTCGTCCGCCCCGGTCTCGTCGGTGTCGAAAACCATGGCGAAGGGGTGGCCCTCGGCCATGTAGATCCGCCCGCCCGGCTCGAGCAATGCGGCAACCACCCGTGCCCAGCCGGCAAGATCGGGCAGCCAGCCGATTGCCCCCCAGGTCGAAAACACCATGTCGAAGGGGCCATAGCCGGAAAGCGTGGCGGGTGCGTCATAGAGATCGGCTTCGACGAACCGGGCGCGCTGCTCCAGCCCCAACTCTGCCGCCAGCGCATTTGCCGCGGCAATGGCGGCGGGCGAGAAGTCGAGCCCCGCCACCGCGGCTCCCTTTTGCGCGAGGATGAGGCTGTCGCGGCCGAAATGGCATTGCAGATGGGCGATGCGCAGGCCGGACACGTCGCCGATCTCGGCCTCCTCGATCGGGTGCAGCACCGCCCTGCCCGCGCGCAGCGCCGTGAGGTCATAGGCGTCGGCGCCAAGATGCACGCCCACGCGCTCGTCCCATGTCGCGCGATTGGCATCGCGCCAGTCCGGTGGGGCCTCGGTATCGTCAACCATGATGCGCTCCCGTTCCCGTGACCGCTGCCAGCCGCCTTGCACCGGGCACAGGCGGCGCTCAGGCGAGGTGGATGTTTACCCGGCGGTTCAGCCGGCCCTTCTTCTCGATCTTGCCGATCCGCAGCGCACCGATCTCGCCGGTCCGCGCCACGTGGGTGCCGCCGCAGGGTTGCAGATCGACCTGCCCCGCACCGCGGCCGATCCGCACCAGCCGCACCCGCCCGGCGCCGCGCGGTGGCTGCACCGACATCGTCTTGACCAGCCCCGGATTGGCGTCGAGCTCGGCCTCGGTGATCCAGTCGGTGCTCACCTCGAGATCGCGCGCCACCAGCGCGTTGAGCGCGTCCTCCAGCGCCGCCTTGTCCTCCGGCGGCTCCTCCATGGCGAAATCGAGACGGCCTTTCTCGGCTCCGACCGCGCCGCCGGTCACCGCGAAGGGCAGCACCACCGACAACAGGTGCAGCGCAGTATGCATCCGCATATGGGCATGGCGCAGGTCCCAATCGAGCACCTGCATCACCGCCGACCCGACCGGCGGCAATACCGCGCCCTCCGGCGGCACGAGCACGATCTCGTCGTCGCCGTCGCCTTTCACCGTGGTCGCAACCGCCATCTCGCCGCCATCCCAGCGCAACGCGCCGCGGTCGCCCGGCTGGCCGCCGCCGGTGGGATAGAACAGGCTGCGATCCAGCACCACGCCGCCACGGTCGGTATGGGCGCGCGCAATGGCCTGCGCCTCGCGCAGATAGGCATCGCCGCGAAACAGGGGCTCAGTCATCGTCGCTGTCTTCCTTGCCGTAGCCGTGGGTCTCGGTCATGTCGCTCTCGTCGAGCAAGCGGCGCGCCGCCTCGGCATCGGGCGCGGCCGGCTTTTTCGCGGCCTTTGCGCTTTTCTTCTTTTGCTTCGGGGCGGGCGGCGGGGCGGCGGCGCTGGCAAGCGCCTCGGGGTTGCGCAGCCAGATATCGCGCTGCGCGAACGGGATTTCGATGCCCTCTTCGGCAAAGCGGCGGGCGATCTCGTGGTTCATTTCCGACAGCACCGCCAGCTTGAAGTTCACGTCACGCAGGATCGCCCGGATCTCGAAGTTCAGGCTGTCTGCGCCGAAGGCGATGAAATACACCGACGGCGGCGGATTGAGCGTGACCAGCGGATGGTTGTTGGCGATCTCGGTGAGGATCGTCTCAACCTGCTTGGTGTCGCTGCCATAGCCGACACCGACCGGCACGATGACGCGGCCGACCAGATTGCCGCGGGTGTAGTTGGTGACCACCCCGGAAATCAGGTCGGAGTTGGGCAGGATCACATCGGTGCGGTCGAAGGTCTCGATCCGGGTCGAGCGCACCGAGATGTCACGCACGAAGCCCATCTGGCCGCCAACCTCGATCCAGTCGCCCTCGCTGATCGGGCGTTCGATCAGCAGGATGATACCGGACACGAAGTTCGACACGATGTTCTGCAAGCCAAAGCCGATCCCGACAGAGAGCGCACCGGCGACGATGGCAAGCGACGACAGGTCGATCCCGGCGGAGGTGATGGCGACGAGAGCGGCGATGAATATCCCGACATAGCCGATCCCGGCGCTGATCGCGTTCTGGCCGCCGAGATCGAGCCCGGTCTTGGGCAGGATCGTAGTTTTCAACGTGCCCTGCACCAGCCGCGTTGCCGCGTAACCGATGCCGAAGACGACGCCGACGGTCAGCAGGTCATAGGGTGAGATCACCGTGTTGCCGATGGAAATGCCCTGGTTGATCCGGGTCCAGAGCTCGGTCAGATCGGTGACCCGCGCGCCCCAGATCAGCGCGAGGATCGGGATCGCCAGCACCGCCAGCACGAAGCTGGCCAGCACCGGCAACAGCGCCTCGCCGGAGCGCTCCTCATCGGTCTTGAGGACCAGCGCATAGACGTCGATGAAAAACCGGTGCAACACCAGCAGCGCGCCGATCAGCCCGGTCGTAAGCACGGTGGGAAACACGAAACTGTCGGCCAGCCGGCTGTAGCCGACGGCGGCGGCGAGCGGGCCGGCAACGCCGGTGATGACCAGCGCGATCCCGGCAAGGCCAAGCATCCGCATGAGGAAGGTCGAGCCTTCCTCGCCGCTCGCCCCGGCACTGCGGGCATGGCCGCGGAGCAATTGGCCAAGCCGGAACAGGATGACCCCCGAGGTAACGACGATCGGGAAGGCCAGCACCGCGTGGGTGGTCTCGGAATAGGTCTCGTAGGCGGCGATGCTGTCGAGCAGATGGCTCAGCCCGAGCAGGAAGCCCAGCATCGCGGCGTGAAAGCGCCCTTCGGCGCGGGCGGCGGGCGGCAGGGTCAGCACCTGCCACGGCGCGTCGGGCTGGCCGAAAACCCGGTTGCCGAGCCAGCGCGCGAGGAAGAACGACAGCCCCAGCACCGGCAGCGCATCCACGATCACCTGCGCGCGCAGCCCCAGGAACCCGGCATAATACAATGCCTCGACCAGCGCATAGACCCCCGCCAGTGGGGCAGCGAACTGGCCCAGCGATACGATGAAGCCCACGACGCCCTGCACCGCGCCTCTGGACCGCGCCCGCAAACTGGCCCCGACCTGGATCACCCAGCGGCGGCCGCGCAACAGCAACAGCAGTGCGGCGACGGTAAACAGCAACGCAATCGGCGCGTCCTTCAACAGCTCGGCGCGTTGGGTCTCGGTGCCGAACGAGCTGGCCACCCCGGCCCAGGCGAGCCGCATCGTCAGCAGGAAATCGTCCATGGCCTTGGGCCAGACCGTGGGGTTGAGCGGCGTCGGCCCGAGCGAAAACAGCTTGTCGGTCTGGCGCGCCCGCAGGGTCGAGTCGGTCTGGGAGATCAGCGCATTGGCGCGCGCCAGCGCCAGTTCGGCCGCCTTCACCGGCGCCTGCGCCTCTTCCAGCAGGCGGTTCAGCGTCGCCCGGCTTTCCGTCATCACCGCCGGTTCGGACTCGCCATCGGCGGGCGCCGGGCCGAGCGTGTTGATCTGGGTTTTCAAGGTGCTGATCCGCACCTGGTTTTCGGCCCGCGCCTTGGTGAACACCTCGCGCCATTGCACCAGTTCGGCGCGCAAGGTCGCCAGCGCCTGATCCGACGCGCGATCCGCCTCGATCGCCTGTTCGGCGCGCAGCGCGACCCGCTCCCAGTCGCCGTAATCAACGGCGCTCGCGGTCGCGGCCGGAGCCGGGGCGCCTTCCGCCGCGAGTTCCTCGGGCACCGATACCGGCGCCGCTTCCGCCGCCGTGCCGTCATCCTGTGCCCAGGCCGCCAGCGGCGCCAGCACCAGCAGAATCAGCGCCACGGCGGCGGCAAGGGTTGAAAGCGAGCGCATTCCGGTCAGACTTCTTCGAACACGCGCGGCAGATCGGCGGGCGCCCGATCCAGCCAGTCGGGAACGGGCAGGCCCTTTTCCTTCAGGAAGGCCGGATTGTAGAGCTTCGACTGGTAGCGGTTGCCGTAGTCGCACAGCACCGTCACGATGGTATGCCCCGGCCCCATCTCGCGCGCCATCCGCACCGCCCCGGCGATGTTCACCCCCGATGAGCCGCCCAGCACCATGCCCTCGCGCGCGGCGAGATCGAAGATGTAGGGCAGCGCCTCGTCGTCGGGCACCTGCCACGCCATGTCGGGGGTGAACCCTTCGAGGTTCCTGGTGATGCGCACCTGGCCGATGCCTTCGGCGATCGAGCCGCCCTCGGTGGCGATCTCGCCGGTGGTGTAAAAGCTGTAGAGCCCCGCCCCCATCGGGTCGGCGATCCCGATCTTCACCCCCTTGGGTTGCAACGCCATTCCGACCCCGGCCAGCGTGCCGCCCGAGCCGACGGCGCAGACGAAGCCATCGACCGTGCCGCCGGTCTGATCCCAGATTTCCGGCCCGGTGGTGTCGAGATGCGCCTGCCGGTTGGCAATGTTGTCGAACTGGTTGGCCCAGACCGCGCCGTTCGGCTCGGTCTTCGCCAACGCGTTCGCCAGCCGCTCGGAGTAGCGCACGAAGTTGTTGGGGTTGCGATAGGGTGCGGCGGGCACTTCCACCAGCTCCGCCCCGGCCAGCCGCAACATGTCTTTCTTTTCCTGGCTCTGGGTTTCGGGGATGACGATCACCGTCTTGAACCCCATCGACCCTCCGACCAGTGCCAGCCCGATGCCGGTGTTTCCGGCGGTGCCCTCGACGATGGTGCCGCCGGGCTGGAGCGCGCCGCGTGCCACCGCATCGCGGATGATCCACAGCGCCGCGCGGTCTTTCACCGACTGGCCGGGATTCATGAACTCGGCCTTGCCGTAAATCTCGCAGCCGGTGGCCTCGGACGCCGCCTTGAGCTTGACCAGGGGCGTGTTGCCGACCAGCTCGGAGAGGGTTTCGCGCTTGTCCATTCGGCCGCCTTTCGATGTCTCGCGTTCCCCGAATGTGTAGGCGTCGGGCGGCGGGAACTCAAGCCAAGCGATGCGCACCGTCGCGTGAGATCGGCGCGCGGCACAGCGGCCGAAGCCCCTACCCGCGTGCCAGCCGCTGCCGGTTGGCCTCGAGCCAGTAGAGCGACAGGATCAGCGGCCCGGTCGCCACCTCGCCGCTCGCGACGAGCGCCATGATCTCCTCGCGCGCGATCAGGTGGCTGCGGATATCCTCGTGCTCGGCATCGACGCCGCCGACCTCGCCACCCCGCCCCGACAGCTCCGCCTCGGCGACGAAGGAATAGACGAACTCGGTCACCGCGCCGGGGCTGGGGTAATAATCGGCGATCCGGTGCAGTCGCCCCAGGTGCAGCCCCGCCTCTTCCTGCGCCTCGCGGCGCACGCAGTCTTCCGGGCTTTCGTGCGGATCGACGCGGCCGGCGATCGGCTCCAGCGTCCAGGGATGCGGATCGCCGCGGTAGAACGGCCCGGCGCGAAACTGCTCGACCACCAGAACCGCGTCCAGCGCCGGGTCCCAGGGCAGCACCGTGGCGGCATCGCCGCCGACAAAGCCCGCCCGCCGCACCGGCGCGCTCAGCGCCCCGTCGAAGCGGCGAAAGCGCAGGTCATGGTCTTGCAGGCTGAAATAGCCGGTATGCGGGTGGCGCTCGGTCTCGACCGCCACGTCGCGCCCGGTGCTGAAGGCGGCGCGGCGGACATGGCCCGCCGGGCTGGCCTGCGCCCGCGCCCGCGTCGCGGCCCGCAGTTTCATCATCTCCCACCGCGTGCCAAGACCCGGCCCCGCCCCGGCCTCGGCGGCAAACACCGCCATCGCCTCCCCGGCCGCGCCGAGCCAGATCGCGGCGTGATCGCGCACCCAGTCATCCAGCACCCAGGGCGCGCCGGGCCGTGCGGGCGTTTCGGGCAGATAGACCCGCGCCGCCACCGGCCCGCGTCCCTCGACCTCGACCGTCACGGCTTCGAGCCGGTAGCCAAAGCCACCCTCGAACCAGTCGGCGCGGGCCTGCGCCTCGCCGTCCAGCCCTTCGACCAGCAGGCCCAGTGTTTCGCCCCGGCGCGGCACGATCACCGGGTGGTCGCCGCCGGATGCCCAATGCACCGCGTAGCCGTCGAGCCGGGCTTCGCTGACCACATGGCCGAGCCCCAGAACCACTTCGCGCAAGGGCGCATGGCACAGCGTGCCATACAGAAACAGCGGCGCGGTCACCGGAAACGCCGTGCGACCCAGGCGGTGATGACCCCGGTCGCCGCACCGCCGATCACCAGCGCGGCGATGATGTCGGGCTGGCCTTGGTCGCGCAGGTATTCGACCGAGATCGACATCATGTCTTCCAGCCCTTCTACCGGGCCGTCATAGCGCACGCGGGTGGCGCGCCGGATCATCTCGTAGCCGGAAAAACTCAGCAGCATCCAGAACACCCAGATCACCACCCCGATCAGCCCGGTGCCCAGCGGATTGCCGACACCGGTCTGGATCCGGGTGCCGGTCCAGACCCAGCCGACCACCAGCCCCCAGCCCGCCGCGATCGGGGCAAAAGAGCCGACCGGCTGGCCTTCGGGCAGGTAGGCCACAGCAAGCACGGCAACGAGCCAGCCGAGCGCGGCCATGAGCAGGGCGGCGACAAGACGCGCGGTAGTGGGCATCGGCTGTTCCTTCCGTGTCGTTGGGCGCATTCTTGGCAGCGCGCCGCGCACGTGCAAGGAAAAAGGCGTCAGTTGCCGCGATGCGCCGCATAGGCCGCGAGCGCGCGGGCGCGGCCCTCGGCGAGATCGACCACCGGCGCGGGATAGGGCGCGGCGGGGTCGAGCCGCCAGCGGCGCGGCACGGCGGCGAAATAGCTCAGCGCGGTTTCGGTCGGGCGCGCATAGCCCTCGGCGATCCAGCGCGCGCGGTAGCTGCCCGCTGGATCGAACCTGTCTGCCTGCGTTGCCGGGTTGAACACCCGGAAATAGGGGGTCGCATCCGGGCCGGACCCGGCTGCCCATTGCCAGCCCATCGCGTTGGCTGCCGGATCCCAGTCGGTCAGGTGCGCGGCGAACCAGTCGCGCCCGATCCGCCAGTCGGTGAGCAGGTGCTTGGTCAGGTAGCTGGCGACGATCATCCGCGCCCGGTTGTGCATCTTGCCGGTCACATACATCTCGCGCATCGCGGCATCGACGAAGGGCTCGCCGGTGCGGCCCTGCTGCCAGGCCCGCACCTCGGGCGCATCGGGATCGTCGCGCCAGGGAAAACTGTCCCACGCGGCGCGCCAGTTGCCGGTCAGAAGCTCGGGGGTGTGATACATCAGGTGATAGGCGAAGTCGCGCCAGACCAGTTCCTTGAGGAAATGCTCGGCCCCCGCCGCGCCCTCATGCACCGCGCGCCAGCCTGCGGCCCAGACCTGCCGCGGGCCGATCTCGCCCCAGGCGAGGTTTTCCGACAGCCCGGACGTGGCCGCCTCGGCGGGGAAATCGCGCCGCTCGCGGTATGCGCCGACGCGGGCGTCGAGAAACCGCGCCAGCCGGTCGGCGGCGCCGGCCTCGCCCGGCCGTTGATGCGCCGCCACGATCCCGGCCCCCCGGCCCATCGCCGCGCCGAGCTGCCACAGGGCGAGCGGCTCGCTGGCGGGAAAGGTTTCGGGCGCGGGCAGCCGGTCTGGCGCAGGCAGCGGGGCGCCCGGATCGCGGTCGCGCACCGCTTTCCAGAACGGGGTATAGACCCGGTATGGCCCGCCCTGCCCGGTCGCCACCGTCCAGGGCTCGAACAGCACCTGCCCGGCGAAGCTCTCGGCCCGCAGCCCGCGCGCCTTCAGCTCGGTCTTCACGGCGGTGTCGCGGGCGATGCTGTCGGGATCGTAGCCACGGGTCCAGTGCACCGCGCTCGCCGTGCCCGAGCGCAGCACGAGGCGGCTACCGGCGTCCTCCAGGCTGCTGACCAGAGCCTCCAGCGCGAGGCCAAGGCGAAACTTCGCGGCCGCGCCAAGACCATCGACGCTGCCGTCGCGGATGAAAACCGGGATCACCGGCTGGCCCGTCGCGATCGCGGCGGTCAGGGCCGGGTGGTCGGCCAGCCGCAGATCGCGGCGCAGCCAGAGCAGAACGGGCGGACTCTGTGTCATGCGGGGCATACGGCCCGAGCGCCGCGGCGGATCACAACACCCGATCGAGCGCCGCGATCAGCTTGGCCACCTCGTCTTCGCTGGTGTAATGCACGAAGGACAGCCGCAACACGCCCTGTTCAGGGTCGATCCCGAGGCCGCCCAGCGGGCGGTGGCCGTAGAAATTGCCCGCCCCCGCCATGATGCCCTCCGCCCCGAGCGCCAGCGCCACCGGTGCGGGATCGCGGTGCAGATCGACCGCCACCGTGGGCGCGCGCCGGGCAGCGTCATGCGGGCCGATCAGCGTCAGGTCGTTGCGCGCCGCCAGCACGTCGAGCAAGGGTTGCAGCAACGCGGTCTCCTGCGCCCGCATCAGGTCATGCGCCTTGCGTGCCGCGCCGGCGCCGGTATCCGGCCCGCCATGATGCGCCGACAGCGCCTCGATATAATCGGCCATGCCGGCGCTCGCTGCCACCTGGGCATGGTCCGGCCCGGCCGGCGTGAACCGCTTGTAGAGCACATCGGCGTTGAAATGATGCGCCTGGTTGGGCAACAGCTCGCCAAGCGCGCGGCGCATGACCATGATGCCCTGATGGGGGCCATAGGTCTTGTAGGCCGAAAACAGGTAGATATCCGGCCCCAGCGCGCCGACATCCGGCAGCCCGTGCGGCGCGTAGCTCACCCCGTCGACGCAGACGAAGGCCCCGGCGGCATGGGCGCGCGCGGTGATCGCCACCACGTCGTTGATCTCGCCGACGATGTTGGACACATGCGGAAACACCACCAGCCGCACCTGCTCGTCGAGCAGATCGTCGAGCCGGTCGGGATCGAGATGGCCGGTGGCGGGGTCGATCTTCCATTCCCGGATCTCGATGCCGCGCTCGGCCAGCCGCCGCCACGGGCCGGAATTGGCCTCGTGGTCCTGGTTGGTCACCACGATGGCCTCGCCGGGTTGCATCATCTGGCCGAATGCCTGCGCCAGAACATAGGTGTTCTGCGTGGTCGAGGGGCCGAACGACAGCTCGTCGGTCGCGACCCCGAGCATCAATGACAGCCGGGTGCGGGCCTCGTCCATCTCCGCCCCGGCGAGGCGGCTGGCGTCATAGGGCGCATAAGGCTGGACCTTGCGCTCGCGGTAGAACCGGGTGAGCCGGCTGATCACCGCGCCGCAGGCGTAGCTGCCGCCGGCATTTTCGAAAAACGCCTGGCCCTGAAGCGCCGGCTCCGAAAAGGCGGGAAACTGCGCCCGCACCCAGTTGATATCCAGCGTCATCGTGCCCTCCATGCCGAGTCACGGCAGAGCCTAAGCGCCCGCGCCGCCGCCGTCCATGCGCCGAAAAATCTCTTGCCTGAATCCGGCCTTGCGCGAATATGGCATGCCGGCCCGACGCCGGTCTTTTCATGGAGACACACAATGCGCATAACCCTTGCGCTTCTCGCCTGCGTCGCGGCCGCTCCGGTTTTCGCGCAGGATGGCGATGCGCTGCCCAAACTCGGCCCGAACGCTACACCGGTCAGCGAAGCGACCGACTACCTGCGCCAGAGCCCGGCTCCGGATTACTGGGCGTTTTCGGCGTTCGTGAAGCCGCAATTCACCACCTCGGCCTGTTCCATCGCCGCCGTCACCGCCGCCGTCAACGGCTTGAACGGCCTGCCCGCCAACGCCGAAGACACGGTGCTGACCCAGCCCGCCTTGCTGGAGCTCGTTGGCTCCGAAGACTGGGCGGCGCTCTCGGCGGAAGGCGGCGACGGCGTGCGCTTCGACCAGCTTGAAAGCTTCACCCGCGCCGCCGTTGAAAGCCTCGACATGAGCGGCTACGTGGTCGAGAGCTTCCACCCCGAAGCGGCGACGGACGACGCCCTCGCCACCGTGCGCGACTGGCTTGCCGCCAACGAGGCCAGCGCCGACGATGCGCTGCTGGTCTATTTCAACCAGGGTGTGGTGACCGGCGATTGGGACGGGCCGCACGTTTCGGTGATCGGCGCCTATGACGCGGCGGCCGACAAGGTGCTGATCCTCGAAGTCGACCAGGAATGGTATATTCCCTACTGGACCCCGACCAGCGTGTTGCTCGACGCGATGGTCAAACCCACCGGCGCCGAACACGGGCCACTGGAAGGCGAAACCGGCGGCTTCGTGCGGATCGGCCGCGCCGGATAGGCTTTGCCCAACGGCTTGAGGGGCCCCGCCCCCTCAAGCCGACCTGGCACTGGCGCATGGTCGGCCATTTGCAGCGTATCCAGCCAATTATTTGACCGCGATCATGGCAAGACTCGCCGGTTTGCCCTATATAACTTGTGTTGTTGTTCACCCGATCATGGAGGGTCAGATGACACGCAAACATGACTGGCTCCCGACAATGTGGAGCGACTGGGGCGAAGACGAGAAAAGCCCGTTTTATGCCCTCCGCAAGCAGATCGACACCCTGATTGAAGATTTCGACCGGGGTGACCTGATGAAGAGCGGCGATTTCCATGTGCGCACGAATGTGAGCGAAACCGACACCGAGTTGCGCATCACGGCGGAACTGCCCGGCATTCAGCGCGACGATATCGACGTCGAGATCGCTGGCGATACGATCACCATCAAGGGCGAAAAGGTATCTGAAGACGAAAAGACCGGCGACGACGACGGCCGCGAGTTTCACCGGCTGGAACGGCGCGCCGGAAGCTTCCGGCGGATGACCCGCCTGCCGTTCGAGATTGATCCTGACAAGGTGGTTGCCGAGGTCAAGGACGGGATCCTGACAGTAACGATCCCGAAACCGGCCGAAGTGCGAGCCCTGCCGCGCAAGGTGGAGGTCAAGACTGCGGCATGACGCCCTGATCGGCACACCGGCCCGCCCGTGGCACTCCCACGGGCGGGTTTTTCGCTTTGTGTCGGGTCAGACGCCGCGTTTTTCGTCCTGAAGGCCGCGAATGATCGCCCAGCACATCAAGAGCAACACAAGCGTGAACGGCAGCCCGGTGGAAATCACCATCGCTTGCAGGCTGGCCAGCCCGCCGCCCAGCAACAGCGCAATCGCCACCGCGCCCTCGAAGATCGCCCAGAACACCCGCTGCGGCACCGGCGCATCGACCTTGCCGCCCGCGGTGATGGTATCAATCACCAGCGAGCCTGAATCCGACGAGGTGACGAAGAACACCACCACGAGGATGATCCCGATGAACGAGGTGATCGAGGCCAGCGGCAATTCGGCCAGCATCTCGAACAGCTTGAGTTCCAGCGGTGCATCCATCACCGCCTGATAGCCGTCCTGCACGAATTGCTGGATCGCGGTGCCGCCGAACACGCTCATCCACAGCACGCAGACCAGCGACGGCACCAGGAGCACGGCAATGATGAATTCGCGCACCGACCGGCCCCGGCTCACCCGCGCGATGAACATCCCGACAAAGGGCGACCAGCTGATCCACCAGGCCCAGTAGAAGCCGGTCCAGCCTTGCGAGAAGTTGAGGTCTTCGCGGCCAATCGGGTTCGACAGTGCCGGCAGGTATTCGACATAGGCCACGAGGCTGGAGCCGAAGCCGGTGAGAATGGCCAGCGTCGGCCCCACCAGCAGCACGAAGGCGAGCAGCAGGAAGGCGAGCCCCATGTTGATTTCCGACAGGATCTTGACCCCGCCATCGAGGCCGCGCACCACCGAGATCAGCGCCACCGAGGTGATCGCGGTGATCAGGATCACCTGCGTCGTCGGGCCGACCGGCACGCCAAAAAGCTGGTTCAGCCCGGCATTGGCCTGGGTCGCGCCGAAGCCGAGCGACGTGGCAAGGCCGAACAGCGTGGCGAAGACCGCCAGCGTGTCGATCACATGGCCGACCCAGCCCCAGACCCGGTCACCGAAGATCGGGTAGAAGGCCGAGCGGATGGTGAGCGGCAGGCCCTTGTTGTAGCTGAACAAGGCCAGCGCCAGCGCGACGACGGCATAGATCGCCCAGGGGTGCAGGCCCCAGTGGAAGATCGTCGCCGCCATGCCAAGCCGGATCGCCTCGGCCTCGTTGCCGGCGGCGGCGCCGAGCGGCGCCCAGTCGGTGCGCACCCCGCCCTCCTCGGCAATCCCGCCCAGCGAGGTGGAGAAATGGCTCATCGGCTCGGAGACGCCATAGAACATCAGGCCGATGCCCATGCCGGCGGCGAACAGCATCGCGAACCAGCCGATATAGCTGTAATCGGGCCGCGCATCGGCGCCGCCCAGCCGCACCCCGCCCCACGGGCTGACGATCAGGAACAGGCAGAACAGCACGAAAAAGTCGGCCGCGCCGAGAAAGAACCAGTCGAAATTCGAGGTAATCGCGGGCCGCATCCAGCCAAAGACCGCTTCAGCCTGCTCCGGCAGCGCCAGCGCGTAGAACACGAAGGCGACGATCGCGAGCCCCGAGATCAGAAAGACCGGGTTGTGAATATCGAGCCCGAACGGGCCGATACTGGTTTCGATATTATCCTGACCGATTTCATAGTCGGTCTCGATGATCTGGGCATGTCCCTCCGGGGCGGGTATGCCTTGGCTGTCGGTGTCGCTCATCGCGATCTCCTTGTTGGCGTGTTTCCCTGTCGGTCTTGCCTCAGCCGCGCACCACCAGCACCGACGCGCGGGCGTGACCGGCGATCTTGCCGCCGTTCGAGGGCCAGACGTAGTCAATAAGGCCGGGGACATGGCTTTGCATCACCACCAGGTCGGCGCCGACCTTGTCGACCGCGCGCAACAGCGCGTCGTCGACTTCGGTGGTCGGATCATGGGCGATGGTGGCGTAGGCGCTGGCGGTGATCGTATGGGCCTCGGCCTGCGCCTTGGCGAAGCCTGCGAGCCGGGCCGCGTATTCTTCGGGCGTATGGGCCAGTTTGCCGGGCGTGGTGGTGCCGACCCCGACGTAAGTGACCCCGGCCCCCCAGTGCCGGGCGAGGTCGGCGGCCACGCTCAGCGCATGGCCGAGCCTGTCTTCATGTGCCAGGTCGACCGGCACCATGATGTGTCGGAACATGATCTCTCCCCTTCGCGCGGGGTGGATCTGCCCTCGGGACGCCGTGGCGTCGCAGAGGGTAGCCCCTCGCGTCGTTCTGGCTTCGGGGGGCGATGCAGCGTTTCCACATCACGTCCGCCCTTGGACGGACGGTAGCCCGATTTTGCTGCAAACCGCAAAGACTCAGGCCGATCTGGCCCAACAAAACGACATCGCGCGTCGCTTCCGGTGGTGTCAGCCGTTCACGTCGACCACCACGCGGCCCTTCACCGCGCCCTTCAAAATAGCGGCCCCGAGGGCGGGAAGATCGGCCAGGGTGGCGGGCTGGATCATCGCCTCGAGCTTGTCCATCGGCAGATCGCGGGCAATCCGTGCCCAGGCCCGCTGGCGGTTGTCATAGGGCTGCATCACCGAATCGATGCCGAGCAGGTTCACCCCGCGCAGCAGGAAGGGAATCACCGTGGCCGGCAGCGCCGCGCCGCCCGCGAGCCCCACCGCCGCGACCGAGGCGCCATAGGCCATCTGGCCAAGCACGCGGGCGAGCATCGCCCCGCCGACCGCATCGACGCAGCCCGCCCAGGTCTCGGCCTCGAGCGGGCGCTTGACGGGTTCGTTGATCTCGTCGCGCGCGACGATCCGCGCGGCACCAAGGCCCTTGAGGTAGCTCTCCTGCTCCGGGCGGCCGGTCACTGCCGCAACAAGATAACCAAGATGGGCAAGGAGCGCGGTGGCCACCGAGCCGACACCGCCCGCGGCGCCGGTTACGAGAACCTCGCCCTTGTCCGGGGTCAGCCCGTGATCTTCAAGCGCCATCACCGCCAGCATCGCGGTGAACCCGGCCGTGCCCACCGCCATCGCGTCGCGGGTCGTCAGCCCCTCGGGCAGCGGCACCAGCCAATCGGCCTTCACCCGCGCCTTCTGGGCGTAGCCGCCCCAATGGACCTCGCCCACCCGCCAGCCGGTCAGCACCACCTTGTCGCCGGGTGCATAGCGCGGATCGTCGGAGGCCTCGACCGTGCCGGCAAAATCGATCCCGCCGACATGCGGATAAGTGCGCACCAGGCCGCCGCCCTTGGGGCTGAGGCACAGCCCGTCCTTGTAGTTCAGCGTGGAATACTCGACCGCGACCGTTACGTCGCCCGCCGGCAACCGCGCCTCGTCGATCTGCTGAAGGCTGGCCCGCGCCAGCCCGTCGTCGCCCTGCTCGAGAATAAGTGCGTTGAACATGTCGGTCTCCCCGTCGGTTTCCCCCGTGATAGAGCCTCGCCGCCGCGATATGAAGCGCGTTTACCCGGAATTAACCGCGCTGGACGACACTGGCCGCATGGATGACCCCAGCTCACCCCTTACCCCCGACGCCTGGCTGGCGGCGCTGTTTGCCTCGAAAGCCGCCCGCGACGGCATGGTGATCCGCCGCAAGGCGCGCGATATCGAACGCTATGCCGGCTGGCACCGGTTCCGCGCCGAGATCGAACGGCGCGGCTGGCGCGCGGTGGAGAACTCCGGACAGATCGTGATCTTCTGCAATCGCGCCCCGATCCGGCCGCTGTATGGCGCGGATCCCGCCGGGCTGCCGGTTTCTTTCAAAGAAACCGGTCCGAAATCTTTGAAAGATTTCGGGCGGCTGTGGCGGCGGCGGCGCGGCTGGCGTCGATTGTTGGGATAACTGCGTGCCCCCTTCACAGCCGCCTGCACAGCCCCTATATTCACCCTGTCGGGCAACCGACTATGGACATAAACGCGCTCGTAATAAGCGGATCGGACCCGGGGGCGGTACCCGGCGGCTCCACCAAACACCCGGCGTTGGCGGGACATGGGGCCGAAATAGGATCGACGAACGTCTAAAGGGGATTGCTTTGTCTCGGTGAGGTACCACCGTTATCGGTCCGAAAAGTACAATTGCCAACGACAATCGTGCTCCGATCGCTCTGGCTGCGTAAGCAGTCCGAAAGATCGAAATCTAAGTCCTTGGGCTTTGCAGCCTAAGGCGGGGTTCGCAGGCACCTGGCAACAGAAGCCTGCACTTTCCCTCCCCCCTTCGCAGTCTTGTCTACATCGCGGTCGTGGCCGTTTCTGTCGGACCGCCCGGCATCCACCGGCGGACCATGGCCCGATTCCCGCCCTTCCCTTCGCATCCGAATCCCGTATTGTGTGGGCAAAGACGCCGGGGGAACGCGATGTCGCGCTCGATCGACTATGGCAATCTGATGCATGACGCCATGCGTGGCCTGATCCGCAAGGTTCTTACCGATGTGGCCGAAAACGGCCTGCCGGGGGCGCATCACTTCTTCATTTCCTTCGATACCGGCCATCCCGACGTGGAACTGGCCGATTGGCTGTCGGACCGCTTTCCCGACGACATGACGGTGGTGATGCAGCACTGGTTCGAGGCGCTGGAGGTCGACGAGGACGGCTTTGCCATCACCCTCAATTTCGGCAACAACCCCGAGCGGATGTATATTCCCTTCGACGCGATCCGCACCTTCGTCGACCCGTCGGTGGAATTCGGCCTGCGGTTCGAGACTCAGGACAGCGCCGACGACGAGGACGAAGACGGAGACGATCCGCGGCCGCCCTCGGGCGGCGACGACGCGCCGGAGCCGGAGGCGGCGAGCCACAAGGACGCCGAGGTGGTGCGGCTCGACAGTTTCCGCAAGTAGCCGTTAGCGTTACCTCCCGTTGCGCTGCGCTAACTTGGGCGGTAAACGGCATACAAGCGTATACATGGGAGGCGCCAATGACCGACACCCGCACCGAAACCGACAGCTTCGGTCCTCTCGAAGTGCCGTCCGACAAGTATTGGGGGGCGCAGACCCAGCGCAGCCTGATGAACTTCCCGATCGGCTGGGAAAAGCAGCCCGTCGCCGTGGTCCGCGCCCTGGGCGTGATCAAGCAGGCCTGCGCCGAGGCCAACAAGACCGCCGGCGCGCTCGACGGGCGGATCGCCGATGCGATCATCACCGCCGCCGGCGAGGTGATCGAGGGCAAGTTCGACGACAACTTCCCGCTGGTGGTCTGGCAGACCGGCTCCGGCACGCAATCCAACATGAATGCCAACGAGGTGATCGCCAACCGCGCGATCGAGATTCTCGGCGGCGTGATCGGGTCGAAAGACCCGGTGCACCCCAACGACCATTGCAACATGGGCCAGTCCTCGAACGACACTTTCCCGACCGCGATGCATATCGCCACCGCGATGAGCCTGCGCGACGTGCTGTTGCCGGGGCTGAACGTGTTGCAGGCCGGGCTCGCCGCCAAGGCCGAGGCCTTCAAGGACATCATCAAGATCGGCCGCACCCATACCCAGGACGCCACGCCGCTGACGCTGGGGCAGGAATTTTCCGGCTATGCCCAGCAGATCGCCAATGGCATCGCCCGGATCGAGATGGCGCTGCCGGGGATCTACGAGCTGGCGCAGGGCGGCACCGCCGTTGGCACCGGGCTCAACACCCGGCCGGGCTGGAGCGAAGAGGTCGCCGCCAACATGGCGCGGATCACCGGCCTGCCCTTCGTGACCGCCCCCAACAAGTTCGAGGCGCTGGCCGCCCACGACGCAATGGTGTTCATGTCCGGCGCGCTCGCCAGCGTGGCCGGGGCGATGTACAAGATCGCCAACGATATCCGCTTCCTCGGCTCTGGCCCGCGTTCCGGCCTCGGCGAGCTGATCCTGCCGGAGAACGAGCCCGGCTCGTCGATCATGCCCGGCAAGGTCAACCCGACCCAGGCCGAGGCGATGACGCAGGTGGCGGCCCATGTGATGGGCAACGACGCCGCGATCAAGTTCGCCGGCAGCCAGGGCCATTTCGAGCTCAACGTCTATAACCCGATGATGGCCTATAACCTGCTGCAATCGATCCAGCTTCTCGGCGATGTGGCCGACAGCTTCACGGTCCGGATGCTGAACGGGATCGAGGCCAACGAAGCGCGGATCGAGAAGCTGATGACCGAAAGCCTGATGCTGGTCACCGCGCTGGCCCCTACCATCGGCTATGACAACGCCACCAAGGTCGCCAAGACCGCCCACAAGAACGGCACCACGCTGCGCGAAGAGGCGATTGCGCTGGGTTTCGTCGACGGCGAGACCTTCGACCGGGTGGTGCGGCCCGAAGACATGATCGGCCCCAAGGGCTGATCGGCCGCCGCAGCGATGGCCGGGGGGCGCTGCCCCCCGGACCCCCCGAGGTATTTCCGGACCAAAGAGGCAGGCTGCGGACTGCGTGCATTTGCGGCTGGTCTCGAAACGGCGCGGGATTTATGCTCGCGCCATGAGCAAGATCACCAATCTCGGCCAGGTTCGCAAAGCCAGGGCGCGCACCGACAGGAAGCGCAAGGGCGACGAGAACGCGGCGAAGTTCGGCCGTTCCAAGGCTGAAAAGAGCCTTGAGCGCGCGCGGGCCGAGAAGGCGCGGCGCGACCTTGACGGGCATGAGGCCGAATGACCGCCCGCCCGCGAAAACATTCGCTCACGCTGCGCGGCCACCGCACTTCGGTCTCGCTCGAAGACAGCTTCTGGGAGGCCTTCCGCGCCGTTGCCGACGCCGAGGGCAAGGGCATCAACGAGTTGGCCGCCG
>SWCA01008355.1_pt2 | contig 23307 bp, 18 predicted proteins | sample 4692961 | NCBI WGS metagenome assembly SWCA01 (sample SAMN10267275, study PRJNA491770) | bioreactor metagenome | isolation source: DHS bioreactor inoculated with | place: Japan: off Shimokita Peninsula
GAACCACCTATACCAGATCCACTTCTAATACCCCGCTCGAATACCTTCGATGTTCTTTACGATGACCTCAAGCAATTGACGTTAGGCTTTGAATTTTACTACACAGCCTCCGATCTGGTCAATTTTCACGTACAGGGAAAACATTTCAGCTACGAGCTAGACTCGTTGGACCAGGCCTGGCATAAACCCGATTTTGAATGGCGAATTTCGACCATCCTGAATCCCGAAGGACCAGTGAGGTTCAATGCTGACATCTTCTTCGTCAGCAAACGACAGGCGCCTGTGCACAATGAATTTTACTACATGGACGCGAATGCTGCTGCACCGCATGACCTGCAAGAAACAACCTATACGCTCTCTTCATACGTTGATTTTAACTTTGGCGTAGAATACCAATACAGTCCTCAGTTAAGTTTTTTCGGGCGTGCCAACAATTTCGCTTTTCAAAAATATGAGAACTGGTTAGGCTATGCTCAACAGGGATTCAATGTGCTTATCGGAGCAAGCCTTTCATTTTAGAAGCGAGAGACTTGCCAAAAGCAGAGCCCAAAAATTGCCTGCAAAAAAATACAAACACAACAAACTAATTAACAGCTTTTTAAAACTTGAAAATTTGTTGAAAACTTTCATTTTTTCCATCATGAAATCTGATCGTTTTTAAGCATATTTTTTCTATATTTGTTCGTTATGAACTTGATGCGCAGAATGATATTTAATCAACTGAAAATTAGACTCTTTTCTCATATCAGCCCTATATAAAAAAATGGCATTTTAGCGTTGGCATACGAAATCTGACGCAATTGAAGTGTTTATCATTTACTGCGATAAATAGGATAAGTTTTGAATAAACCAAACATACAATAGATGAGTGAAATTGAAAACAAGCAGAATAGCGGCAAAGGAAACGGCAATTATTCAGCAGACAGTATTCAGGTACTGGAAGGTTTGGAAGCTGTACGCAAGCGTCCGGCAATGTACATTGGCGATGTAAATGAGAAAGGACTTCACCACCTGGTTTACGAAGTCATCGACAACTCGATCGACGAAGCGTTGGCTGGGTATTGCAACAACATTGAAGTCATCATCAACGAAGATAATTCGATCACGGTAACCGATGATGGTCGCGGTATCCCTACTGAAAAAATGACCAAGGAAAATAAGTCGGCTCTGGAAGTGGTCATGACAGTGTTGCACGCTGGCGGTAAATTCGACAAAGAGAGCTACAAGGTTTCCGGCGGTCTGCACGGCGTTGGCGTATCTTGCGTGAATGCGCTATCAAAAGTGTTAACGGCTGAAATTCACCGCGATGGAAAAATCTGGAAGCAAGAATACCACAAAGGAGTTCCACAGGATGAAGTGAAACAGATTGGTGAAACCGAAAAATCCGGGACTATCATCACCTTCAAGCCCGATGACAGCATCTTCCTTACCACTGTATACAAATATGAGATTCTTTCGGCACGTCTGCGCGAGCTGGCATTTTTGAACGCCGGAATCCGGTTGGTACTAATCGACAAACGTGAAACGGATGAAAATGGAAATTTCAAAAGAGATGATTATTTCTCAGAAGAAGGATTGAAGGAGTTTGTAGAATTTTTGGATAGTGCGCGGGAAAAGCTGATTGATGAAACCATCCATATTTCGTCCGAAAAAGCTGGCATTCCTGTTGAGATTGCCCTGCATTACAATACCTCGTTTTCAGAAAACATTCATTCGTATGTCAACAACATCAACACCATTGAAGGTGGTAGCCACCTGACAGGTTTCCGGCGCGGACTAACAAGAACCCTGAAGGGATATGCCGAAACATCAGGCATGCTTTCGAAACTGAAATTTGACATCAGTGGTGATGACTTCCGGGAAGGACTGACAGCGGTTGTTTCGGTGAAAGTGCAGGAACCACAGTTCGAAGGACAGACGAAAACCAAATTGGGAAACTCCGAAGTTAGTCTTCCGGTTGACCAGGCCGTGAGTGAAATGCTTTCCAACTACCTGGAAGAAAATCCTAAAGCCGCAAAAGCCATTGTCAACAAAGTAATTTTGGCAGCTACGGCGCGCCATGCAGCACGAAAAGCACGCGAACTGGTGCAACGTAAGAATGTGATGTCAGGAGGCGGACTGCCCGGCAAACTGGCCGACTGTTCGGACAAAGACCCTTCGGAATGCGAAATCTACCTGGTTGAGGGTGACTCGGCAGGAGGAACCGCCAAGCAAGGCCGGAACCGGCGCTTTCAGGCCATTCTGCCATTAAGAGGTAAAATTCTGAATGTGGAGAAAGCCATGCAGCATAAAGTTTTTGACAACGAGGAAATCCGGAATATTTTCACCGCTCTTGGTGTGTCGATCGGGACTGAAGAAGATTCCAAAGCCTTGAACATGTCGAAAATTCGCTATCATAAAATTATCATCATGACCGATGCTGACGTGGACGGAAGCCACATCGCCACATTGATCATGACTTTCTTCTTCCGGTTCATGAATGACCTGATTAAGGCTGGTTATCTATACATCGCTACTCCACCTTTATACTTAATCAAAAAAGGGAAACGGGAAGCCTATGCCTGGAACGACCAGCAACGCTTACACCTGATTAGTGAGTGGGCCGACGGAAAGGAATCGGCAGTACATACCCAGCGCTACAAAGGTTTGGGTGAAATGAATGCTGAGCAGCTGTGGTCAACCACAATGAATCCCGAAAGCCGCACCCTTCGCCAGGTAACCATTGAAAATGCAGCCGATGCCGACCATATTTTCAGCATGCTCATGGGCGATGAAGTTCCGCCGCGCAGACAATTTATCGAGGATCATGCGGTATATGCTAATATTGATGTTTAATACTGATAAAAAGAAGAATGCCGTCCTCAAAGATGGCATTCTTCTTTTCTCCACATTCCAACAAAATGAAAATTTGTGTTTTCTCATCCTCAAGCAATGCCATCGATCCGGTTTATATCGACGAAGCCATTCAATTATCACACCTCATCGGCCAACATAAAATGACCTTGGTAAATGGTGGCGCCAACGTGGGACTGATGGAAACCGTATTAAAAGAAGTCGTTACGTCCGGAGGACAAACCATTGGCATTTTACCCGAAAAACTGAACGGCCACAAACTGGCTTCAGAATATGCGCAGAAACTCATTATTTCGAAAGATATGATGGAGCGCAAATCCATCATGCGCGAATTATCAGACGCATTCGTTGCGTTACCCGGAGGTTTTGGCACCCTGGAAGAAATTCTGGAGGTGATCACCCTCAAACAACTCGACTATCACAACAAGGCCATTGTATTTGTCAATACCAATGGCTTTTATAACCATTTGTTTCAACAATTTGAACGCTCTTTTGAAGAAAACTTCGCCAAACCCTCGTACCGTGAGCTCTACTTTGTGGCCAAAGACAGCCAGGAGGCGATCAACTATTTACAAAACTACACGCCGCCAACTCCGATCAACAAATGGTACAAAGTTCCGCAAAAGTAGAGGTTTGTTGTAAACCGAAACTTGTAGAAAGCTTACCCAGCTATTTCTATGAATTGATGATTTTTTTCCTCAATGCTAAAATCGAAGATTAGTCATCGTAGTCGCGAAGTGAACTGCCCTTACGATTTTATATCAAATCAGTATTGAAAGATAGAACAATCATGATAGGCAAAAAGGCTTTCGCAGTGCGATTAACACAAGTTTCGCTTAAGAAATAAAGGTCACCAACCTGTGCAACCGGACCTCTTCACAAAATATTCCAGCCAATCCAAAAATCAAGTCACCATTACCATTTCATGGAAAATTGGTATGATATTTTCTGTTGATAGCCAAAATAATCGTACGTTTTAACTAAAACAAAAATGCTATGAATGATTATAAAAAAGCTTCAGAAAAAACATACCAGCAAACGCAACCATTTCCCGGAGATGAGTATAAAATGGATCCAAAACCCGTTTACATTCGTGACAACTACAAAGGAACAGACAAATTAAAGGATAAAGTAGCCCTGATCTCGGGTGGTGACTCGGGCATCGGACGGGCTGTAGCCGTTCATTTTGCCCGCGAAGGAGCCAGCATAGCCATTATTTATCTGAGCGAGGATAAAGATGCGATGGACACCAAAAACCTGGTCGAGAACGAAGGCCTCGAATGCCTCTTATTTAAAGGAGATATTCGCGACAAATCCTTCTGCAGAAACGCTGTAAGCGAAACATTTCAACATTACCGGCAACTGAATGTATTGGTCAATCATGCCGGCGAACAACACCCTGCCGAGAACCTTGACGAGATGGATCTGGAGATGATGGAAAAAACCTATCATACCAACATTTTTGCGATGTATTACCTGGCAAAAGAAGCATTAAAGCACATGGGCGAGGGCGACTGTATTATTAACACCAGCAGCGTTACCGGATATTACGGCAGCAGTCATTTTCTCGACTACTCCGGAACAAACGGCGCGATTACCGCTTTTACAAGAGCACTGGCACGCAATCTTGCCGACCGGAAAATACGGGTGAATGGCGTAGCTCCCGGACCTGTGTGGACGCCTCTTATCGTATCGACCTTTGATGACAACGAAGATTTCGGGAAGCAAGCCTTGATGAAACGGCCAGGCCAGCCCTGTGAAATAGCCCCGGCCTATGTATACTTGGCTTCGGAAGACGGTTCATACACCACCGGACAAATGATGCACCCCAATGGAGGCATGCGCATGTACAGTTAATATCCCACCTTCTTTTTCAAAAAGAAAAAATGAGTCAATTTAAAAAACTTAAGTCGTGCTGTTTTGTTTGCTAAGTATAAATTTGTCGGAGAATAAGGAAGGCAGGAGACAAAACATGATTGTGAAACATGTCAACTAATTGATTAATATCAACAGAATCATGCCTGATTTTCGACAGACATTGTTAATTTTGTTGCTGCAAATTTAAACGATCGCTATGTTTTTTCTTGGATTAGCCGGTTCATTCATGCCCTACCTGTTGTTGATGGGGGCTTTGTTTGTCCTCACATTGGGGGTGAACATGAAGTCTGATAAGGAAACCGAAGTGATCGTAGACAAAACAATCGAATACCAAAACCCCAACAAGCAAGAAATAAAAACGGATAACTGTTGTCATTTTCACCAAACGGATGAACCCAGCTATAACGACCAGACCGGATCGCAGGCTGAAATACAACAACCTTCCGACTTTCTGGCATACTACCCCAGGGGCAAAACGACCTTTAGTTTAGTACATCATAACTATTCATTTGAAACTTACCACACCTACTGTGGCCTGTCTCCACCGGCGTTGATTTCTTAGTACATTCATTCAAGAAATCAATAACCAAACGTTCATTTATTTTCAACACGCATGATTGGAGTAGTAGGCTTAAGTCATAAATCGGCACCTGTACATATTCGCGAAAAATTCGCATTAGATAAGGAAGAGTACACCGATTTATCACAAACCATTTTGAAAAATAAGAATATTGGTGAACTCGTCATCATTTCTACCTGCAACCGCACCGAATTGTATTTCACCGCCGAAGAATGCTGTTCTCCCGGAGCTTTTCATATCCTTTTTCACTACCTGAAAAAACACATTGACGAAGAAGACGGATTCGAATCACATTTTTATCAATACGAAACCAAGATGGCCGTTAATCATCTGTTTCGGGTGGTTTCGGGTCTGGAGTCGATGATGCTGGGCGAATATCAAATTGTTTCGCAAATCAAGGAAGCCATCAGCCACGCCGAAGAAATTGGATCGGCCGGAAAAATACTCACCCGCTTGTTTCATAAAGCGCTCGAAACAGGAAAGCAAGTCCGCACGAAAACCGCCATGAGCACAGGCGCCTTCTCCGTCAGCTATGCCGCCGTAGAAAAGTGCAGCAGCATTTTCGAGCAACTTCCCGATAAAAAAATACTACTGATTGGCGCTGGCGAAACCGGCGAATTAGTTATCAAAAACCTTTATAAGAAAGGCTGTCAAAACATTGTGGTTACCAACCGAACCACCTCAAAAGCCGAAGAGCTCGCCCAACGTTTTTGCGGCAGTGCGCATAATTTCAAGGACCTGGAATCCGCCGTTGGTGATGCTGACATTGTGGTGAGTTCGATCGCCTGCAAAACCCCTTTAATCACCCCTCAAGTATTAAGTAGCTCGAACACCGAGAAGCAGACTGTTTTTATCGATTTAGGCGTACCCCGCAACATCGATCCCAGGATTGCAGAACAAAAAAACATTACCCTATATAATGTCGATGATCTGGAAGAAGTGGTTGCTCAAAATATGGAAAAGAAGAAGACTTACGTGGCTACTGCCGAAAAGATCATTACAAGAAAGACCAATGAATTTTCGGATTGGCTTAGCGTTCAAAACCTATCACCGGCTATTCAAAACATTATTCTAGGTGTGAATGAAATTAACCAGTCGGAGCTGGCCGTCTTCAAAAAATTTCACAACGAAGAAGAATACCAAAACATGGAAAAATACGGCAAACACATCGCTGAAAAGCTCGTTAAGTCCATGATTCGCAACCTGAAAAACATCAGCGATAACGGCCGTAAGACAGAATACATCAAAGTAATCAATGACCTTTTCTCCCCTTCCCATGACTAAAAAGACCATCAAAATAGGAACACGAGGCAGTAAATTGGCCCTTTGGCAAGCCGAAACCGTGAAAAGTGAATTGGAGAAAGCACATCCGAAGCTTCAATTCGAATTGAAAATCATCAAAACAAAAGGAGATAAAATACTGGATGTGGCGCTGTCGAAAATTGGTGACAAAGGACTTTTTACCAAAGAAATAGAACAGGCCTTATACGACAACAACATTGACTTGGCGGTACATAGTCTAAAAGATCTGCCAACGGAGCTACCCGAAAACCTGATTGTTGGCGGCATGCTGAAACGGGCTGAAGTCCGCGATGTTTTTATTTCAAAAGACGGGCGTAAACTTGCGAACTTTACAGCCAACGATAAAATTGCGACTTCCAGCCTGCGGCGACAAGCGCAGTTGCTTCATTACAATCCGGAATTGCAAATTGTAGATATCCGTGGGAACGTGGAAACCCGCCTGAAGAAAATGAATGACGGCCATTGTGATGCCTTAATTATGGCCGGAGCAGGAATCTTGCGGCTGGGTTACGATGAAGTAATCACCGAATTTTTAGATACTGACGTGATGCTTCCAGCAGTGAGCCAGGGAGCTGTTGCAATCGAAATAAGGGAAGACGACGAACGCATCCAGCTACTGGTTGACGCCATTACCGACGAAATGACCCGATCAACGACGCTGGCCGAACGATCGCTCTTGCGCGAACTGGAAGGTGGCTGTCAGGTCCCGGTGGGTTGTTATTCTGAAGTGAATGGCGACATAATAAAATTGACAGGAATGGTTGCCAGCCTGGACGGAAAAGTCCGTATCTGCAAATCGGTAGAATCATCACTGGATGAGGCATCAGAAAATGCCATCGAGCTGGCCCAACTAATTTTAGGTGCGGGGGGTAAAGAAATCCTCGACAGTATCCGACCAAGCTCGATTGACTGAAACGCATTGAATATCTAGCATCTGATATCCAGTACCTGGCATCTAGCATCCATATATTTCGCATCTTGTATCAACAGAATAGTGACACATAGTAATGACATATTAAAAGGCAGGGTGGTTATTTGCACCTATCCCGAAAAAGAACAGGACGAGCTGGTCGCGATGCTCACTCAAGAAGGTGCGACTGTACTTTCCATGCCTGTCATTCAAATCTCGCCACTACCCTTTCATTTGGAAAAAAATATCAACCAATACCACTGGTTGGTTTTCACCAGCAAAAATGCCGTACCCCCCTTTACGGATCGTTATCCTGAAGTACCTTGCAAAATTGCGGCGCTGGGTGAGCAAACTGCCCAGAAACTGGAGCAGTTTCATTTACCGCCAGCTTTTGTCGGTTCAGGTAAATCGGCTCATGAGTTCGTGCATGAGTTCTTGTCCGAACTTCAATACGATGAAAAAGTGTTGGTCGTTCTGGGCGATCTCGCGCCAGACACGCTTCAACAGGAACTGGGAAAAAAAGCAGAAGTTGACCGGATCAATGTATACCAAACGAATCCTGCTGCGGCTGTCAATGCCAATCTACTTCTGCGAATCAAAAAGGATAAATACGACGCTTTGCTTGTCACCAGCCCATCGGCGGTACGCGCATTGATTCACAATCTGAAAACTCCACCGGATCAATTGCGTTTTATTAGCATCGGAACAACCACAACGGCCGAAATCCAAAAATACAAGGCCGAACCTTTGGCAACAGCAACAGAACCCAGCTACAAAGGCTTGGCTGAGACGACCATTCATTTTTATCAATCAAAAGTAAAAATTTAAAAAACGAACCATATGAGCTTTCCCATCACACGACTAAGAAGATTAAGGAAAACCGCTGCCATACGAAATATGGTGCGCGAAACCGAGGTCAACCGCGACGACCTGATCATGCCGTACTTTGTCATTTCCGGCGAAAATATCAGCAATCCGATCAAATCAATGCCGGGTAATTTCCAACTATCGGTTGATCGGTTGGTTGATGAAGTAAAAGACCTTTACACTTCAACAGGTGTTGACAAGATCCTGCTGTTCGGTATTCCTGCAGAAAAAGACGAAACCGGCGAAGTAGCCTGCCAGCACGATTCGATTGTGCCACAAGCGATACGCGCCATCAAGGCAGCCCTGTCCCAGGTAATGATTGTGGCTGATGTGTGCAACTGCGAATACACCACGCACGGGCATTGCGGGACCATCGTTGATGGTGATGTGGATAACGACAGCACCCTGGAAACATTGGCAGCCCAATCGGTTACCTTGGCTAAAGCCGGAGCCGACATTATCGCCCCCAGCGACATGATGGACGGACGCGTAGCTGTTATCCGTGAAGCGCTCGATGCCAACGGATTCTCCAATACGCCCATCATGGCTTATTCGGCCAAATACGCATCGGGCTTTTACGGGCCTTTCCGCGATGCGGCCGAGAGTGCTCCGAAATTTGGCGACCGCAGCACCTACCAAATGGATCCTGCCAATGCAGACGAAGCCTTGCGTGAAGTGGAAGCTGATCTGGAAGAAGGTGCCGACATGGTGATGGTTAAACCGGCACTGAGCTATATGGACATTATCAGCCGCGTAAAAATGACCTACAATGTCCCCGTGGTTGCCTACAACGTGAGCGGTGAGTTTTCGATGGTGAAAGCGGCTGCCGCTAATGGCTGGATTGATGAACAACGACTGATCAAGGAGATTCTGACCTCGCTGAAACGTGCCGGCGCCGATGTGATTATCACCTATCACGCCAAGGAATTTGTATTAAGCGAACTCGAAAAAGGAAACCGTGTTTAAAGGCCAGATGCCGGATACTAGATACTTGAAACTCGAAACTGAAAACATGGAACTAAATAAAAGCATACAAGCATTTAAGAAAGCAAAACAACTCATACCTGGTGGAGTGAATTCACCGGTACGCGCCTTTAAAAGCGTGCAAGCCGACCCTGTGTTTATCGACAAAGCCAAAGGCGCGAAGATTTGGGATATTGACGGAAACGAATACCTGGATTTTGTGGCATCGTGGGGACCAATGATTTTGGGCCATGCCCGCGAAGAAATTGTGCAGGCCGTTCAGCGAGCCGCGGAAAGAGGAACCAGCTACGGCGCCCCTACCCTCATTGAAAATGAAATGGCCGAATTGATCACCGGCATGGTTCCTTCGGTAGAGAAAGTGCGGATGGTAAACTCGGGAACAGAAGCAACGATGAGTGCTTTGCGATTAGCCCGTGGTTTTACGGGCCGCGATTTGGTGGTGAAATTTGCAGGCTGCTACCACGGCCATGCCGACAGCTTCTTGATTAAAGCCGGCTCAGGTGCCATCACACTCGGATTGCCCGACAGTCCCGGCGTAACCAAAGCTTCTGCAAAAGATACCTTGACAGCCGATTACAACAACCTGGAGTCGGTAGAGGAGCTGTTCGAAAAGCACGGCGACAACATTGCCGCCATCATTCTGGAGCCGGTTGCCGGAAACATGGGCGTGGTGCTGCCCGAAGAAGGTTTTCTGAAAGGCTTGAAACAAATCACGGAAAAATACGGTGCCCTGCTCATCTTCGACGAAGTCATCACCGGCTTCCGTTTAGCTGCTGGCGGTGCGCAGCAACGTTTTAAGGTAACGCCTGACCTGACCACTCTTGGAAAAATTATTGGCGGCGGACTGCCCGTTGGCGCTTATGGGGGCCGTGCCGAAATTATGGACAAACTGGCGCCCGATGGCCCAGTCTACCAAGCCGGAACGCTTTCCGGAAACCCGCTGGCTATGGCTGCCGGAACGGTAATGCTTAGCACGCTGAAAAACAATCCTTCGATTTACGACGAGCTGGAGCGGAAAGCGGCTATGCTCGAAGCAGGAATTAAAGCAAACCTGCACCGAACAGGTATTTCCGGTGTCATCAACAGGATTGGATCCATGATGACCCTATTCTTCACAGAAAACGAGTCGGTGAAAAGTTTTGACGATGCCATGACATCCAATACCCCCCGGTACGCCAGCTATTTCAAGAAATCGTTGGAAAGCGGCATATACTTGGCGCCATCGCAATTTGAATGCCTCTTCATTTCGGATGCACACACCGATGAAGACATCGCCCGGATTATTGCAGCCAATGAGCTAGCGTTGAAAAGCGTTTAGCTGGATACTTGGATGTCAGATCAAGAATCCGGCAATCAATGACTAATGCCCAATCATCTAATAACAAATGACGAAATTTTCCGATATGCAATCCATATTTTTAGATACACTTCAAGGAAAGAAGACCGACCGGCCACCGGTTTGGTTTATGCGCCAAGCCGGGCGTGTGCTACCCAACTACAATCAGTTGAAAGAAAAATACACCTTTCGCGAGTTGATGGACGATGCCAAACTGGCTGCCGACGTGACGCTGATGCCCATTGAGGATTTGGGTGTTGACGCTGCCATTTTGTTCTCTGACATTTTGGTCATTCCGAACGCCATGGGTATGGAGCTGGAGTTTACTGATCACGGACCGGTTTTCAACAAGCCGCTGAAAGGGCTGGCCAAGCCGGCCGACCACCTGAACCCCGCCCCAGCCAAGCTCGATTACATTTACGACGCCATTGACGAGATTATCAGGCAACGGCCGGCGAATATCCCGCTGATTGGTTTCTGCGGCGCCCCGCTGACCACCATGTGCTACATGTTGCAGGGCATCAGTTCCAACCCAAACTTTCCCGATGCCATCAAGTTTTTGTTTCAACATAAAAAAGAAGCCAAACGGGTGATTGATGCCATTGCCGACTTGTCAATCGTTTACGCCAAAAAGCAGATTGAGCACGGTATTGATGCATTCCAGTTGTTTGAAACACATGCCAACCTCATTCCTGTTGAGCTATACAACGAACTGTTTATGCCCGCGGTGAAGCAAATTAGTCAGGCCGTTCGCGAAACCGGCACCCCCTTTATATTTTTCCCAAAAGGAATCGGCACCGGACTTAAATATGTGACGCCAGACGTGGCCGATTTTGTGGGCATCGACTGGCAAATGCCCATTGAAGATGCCCGCGAGATTGTTCACGCTGAAGTTGGCTTACAGGGAAATCTCGATCCGCGTCATTTGTACGCCAGCCAGGAAGAAATTGCGCTAGAGCTGGAAAAATTTAAGCCCTTCTTCCGAAAAAACAGCAAGTGGATCTTCAACCTGGGACACGGCTTTCTGCCCGATATTCCATACGAAAACGCCAAGTTTGTGGTGGACTGGATCAAACGAACAGATTGGTAAATTGCGGCCTTGCCTGACTCCAGAATCGGATTTAGTGTCAAGTGAGAGCTTCACTCGAAGTGAAACGCTCACTAGTCAAAATACTGTAAGCTTTACTTAGCGGAGACTTCGAGTCACCGGCTAAGTGAAGCTGTCACTAAGATTGAGCGGGATTTGGGCTAAGCCCCAGTGTTGGGAAACTGAAGGATAACAAAACGAATTCTGAAAGGATTCAATAATCCGTCAGCAACTTGCTACTGAATTCTACCACAAGTACATCAGTTGATCCCCAACCGTGAATGCAAGGACAAAAAAAGGCGCCCACACGGACGCCTTCAAAATATTGTTAGGATAGAGATACAACTACCAGGCAAACAATGGCAGGTCTTTCATCATTTTATTGACTTTTTCGCGTACAGTTTTGATTACCCCTTCGTTTTCCACGTCACTCAATACCTCATCAATCAAATCAACGATCACAGCCATTTGGTCTTCTTTCAAACCACGCGTGGTAATGGCCGGTGTTCCAACCCGCAAGCCCGAAGTAGTAAACGGTGAGCGACTGTCGAACGGAACCATGTTTTTATTGATGGTAATGTCTGCCTTGACCAATGTGTTTTCGGCTACTTTACCGGTCAACGCAGGGAATTTGGTCCGCAAGTCAATCAACATGCTGTGGTTGTCGGTTCCACCCGAAATCACCTTGTAGCCTTTCTCAACAAACGCCTGAGCCATAACCGCGGCGTTCTTTTTCACCTGTGTTTGATATTCCTTGTAAGAAGGATCGAGCGCCTCGCCAAACGAAATAGCCTTCGAAGCAATGACGTGTTCCAGCGGCCCGCCTTGTTGTCCGGGGAATACGGCGAAATCCAACACCGCCGACATCATTTTGGTCTCCCCTTTTGGCGTTTTAAAACCAAATGGGTTTTCAAAATCTTCACCCATCAAAATGATTCCACCACGCGGCCCGCGCAATGTCTTGTGGGTCGTTGAAGTCACAACGTGAGCATGTTTCACCGGGTTTTCCAGCAATCCGGCAGCAATTAAACCAGCTGGGTGAGCCATGTCAACCATAAACATCGCGCCCACTTCATCGGCAATTTTACGCATGCGGGCATAGTCCCACTCACGCGAATAAGCCGATGCACCGCCAATTATCAACTTGGGTCTGTGCTCAAGCGCCAAAGCTTCCATTTCGTCGTAATCCACCAAACCGGTTTCTTTTTTGACGTGGTAGGCGATGGGCTGATATAAGATACCTGACGAATTGACTGGCGAACCGTGAGAAAGATGACCGCCATGCGAGAGATCAAGCCCGAGAAATTTGTCGCCCGGATTGAGAATCACGCTCAAAACTGCGGCATTGGCCTGCGCTCCCGAGTGCGGTTGAACGTTGGCATAAACAGCGCCAAAAAGCTCTTTCAGGCGGTCAATGGCCAACTGTTCGGTTAAATCTACAAACTGGCATCCCCCGTAATAACGTTTTCCCGGATAACCTTCGGCATATTTATTAGTCATCACTGAACCCATCGCTTCCATCACCTGCTCGCTCACAAAGTTTTCCGAAGCAATCAATTCAATTCCGCTCAACTGGCGCTGGCGTTCTTTTTCAATAATGTCAAATACAAGTTGATCTCTTTTCATCTCTGATGTGTGTTTCAATAATGAATTAAAGTGCAAAGGTAAAACATTTTGCTGCGATGAGAAACGAATAGAAATTAACAAACCCCTGTTTTTTTGAACGTTTAACATTCCCATGCATAATTCAATGGCACACGCACCAACTCCATCCAGACAACTTTTTCAAACATAAGCCTGGCAGGTAACAAAAATGCACGATCATCAGTACAACCCAATAGCGTTCTTCTCTAACTTTTTATACTGAAATATTCTCTGTCTGAAAATTTAACCGCAGATCTTTTCAATCTCATTTTCAGCAATTGGAGACCTCCCGGTTAAATTGATCTGTTATCGTTGCACTTGAAATGTGATAAACAACCAAATTATGCCAATCAAAAAATTGAAAGATTACCTGGACAAGAACAACATTGAGTACATCACCATTCGCCATTCACTGGCTTTTAATGCCCAACAGATTGCGGCCACCACCCACATTCCCGGCAAAGAGCTGGCCAAGACTGTGATGGTTAAAATTGATGGAAAAATGGCGATGGCTGTTTTGCCCGCGTCCTACCTGGTTAATCTGAAGTTACTAAAAGAACTAACGGGCGCAAAAACACTGGAATTAGCCAACGAAATGGAGTTTAAACATTTGTTCCCGGAATGTGAGATCGGAGCCATGCCTCCTTTTGGGAATTTATACGACATGGAGGTATTTGTAGCACAAAGCTTGGCTGAAGATAAGGAAATCGCCTTCAATGCCGGAACACATGTTGAATTGATTCGAATGGCTTATGCTGATTTTGAACGGCTGGTACAACCCATTGTACTGGCTTTCTCAACAGCCCGAACGGCTTAATTAACTGATCTTAAAAGTCAACTTTGGAAAAAGAAACCTCCGCATGCCAGAGGTTTCTTTTTTAGTTTTAAATTTGCAGAAGCAAAAGAATCAGCCGACTGTTTCCGGCCCCAACATCATACATCAACCCAAATCAACACTCGTGAGCTAAAAAGAAAGACGCCATGCAACGAACCAATGAAAATCAACCCTTGTTATTTGTTTCCGCCACCTTATTAAGCCTGCTTGGCAGCGGACTTGGCATTATACTTTTCGGCTTGGCTGCCCTTTTCTTTAATCCGTCCAAAGCATGGGTGATTAGTGTTACCAATTCCACCAGCATGGACCGGATTACACCGCTGTATTTTAGTCTATTTATGGCGCTCTGCCTGCTTTCGTTTGTGGGGGTCGTTAAAATAAGAAAATGGCAGAAAGCCGGACTCTTCTTTTACCTTGGCGCTCAGCTAACCATGATTTTTCTACCGGTGATCTGGCTCGATTGGAACGCATTTTCGGTTGTCAACCTCATTTTTACTGCCATTTTCTTGTTTATTTATTTCTCTTTTTACAACCGGATGAGCTAAGTTCAACGACCGAACCAATAGCATACTAAAGTTCAATAAACAGTCTCTCTCTGGCCTGTCTATCTAAAAACACCCTTCTTCTGCACCAGCAAGCTTTCCAACCTTTTGTGCGATTCTTTGTTGCGAACGCCCCTGCTTCGATCAGCCATTCCACTGAACACAAATAAGATAAGCCTGAAAATCATTGACTTTGGCATGGTATTGCCGTATATTTATATGTTCTTGGCTATACATAGCACGCGTTAAACTAAATAACCCGAAAACCCTATGAAAAACAAGGGCTTTAAGAATATCAACTACATTAGCTGGATTGTTATTGTACTTTCCATTGCCGTTCTTTACCTATCGTATTTTTTCTTTTACATTCCACAGCAAGAATCGGTTTTACAAGAACGTGCCTTTCGAATCCTCAAGGAATATGGAAATAACTTGTACGGGAAATTCGACTATTACCAGACCCACTTAAAAAATTACGGCGGCTACTACACCATTCGGGATAAGCTACGCAACGAATCGGCCTTGAAAGCTGTTGAAAACCTTAAGCGCAACGCCTCAAAACCGAGCGGCGAACCTTCGGCAAGTACCAAGGAAATAATCAATCTTTACAAGGTAATTGGCAGTTTGGATGCCAACATCGAAGCCGAGCAAATGCCAGCTTCACAAATACCAAAAACTTCGGTTTTATCGAACGATCGCAAATATCTGATTATTCCGCACAATGCTGGATTTAACAGTATTATGCCCAAAACGATCGCCAGCCTCAATCAAAAACTCGACCAACAGTTTGGCGTCCCAGACCAGAATTTCATTTACAGAGTGCCAATTCAAACCCTGATGGAAGGCCTCAAATTTGACTGGCTTTTGGATAACATTATTCTGTTTGACAGATCCATGGTGATCCACAACTCCAGGCAAGATGTCATTCATGACATTACCAATCCCGAAGCGTTATGCGACAGCGCCGAAAACCATCAGGGAGGGGTCATTGAAACCATGGTGATCCGGGGGCAAAAGCAACGCCTGATGATCCTTCCCATCGAATTTGGAGATGCAAAAATTTATTTGGCCGGAGTTATGCCGGCCACCGAGTTTAAGAAAAAAACACGCACGATCAATAGTCAGCTGCTGACCGTAATTTCGGGTGTTTTATTGCTTCTACTTGTCAGCATACCTGAACTTAAGATTATCATGATCAATAGACAGGAGCGTCTAAAAGTTTTCGATGCTTACGGGACAATTATCTCTGTAGTGATGAGCACTGGCTTACTTATTCTGATTGCGATCAGCCTGTTGAAACACCAAGTTGAGGACAAAACGATTCAACACAAACGGGTCGAATTGATTTCGGACACGCTTTTCCATAATGTAAGTTCCGACTTTCATGCCTTAATTGATCTTTACCAGGGAATCACCGACAAAGACAACCAGGATTCAGCCAGCTTCTCGTTTTTTATCCGTCAGAGCTTAAATTCAGATGAAAACTTCACCCAGATACCGGATCACTTCATTGGAAAACCAGTTCCAATTAACGAGATCATCCTGATTGACTCCGCCGGAATTGTTTCGAAAGCAGTGACCAAAACTGTATTTTCAGATGCCGTAACGGTTGACCTCAGCGAACGCGGATACTTTCAAAATGTAATCGACCCCAAACGCAGTTGGCTAAACGCTTATCAAAAGCGCTATTTCATCGAATCCATCAAGTCATACAATACCGGCTACCAGGAAACGGCCATTTCGTTTTTACTGAATGAACCCATCGAGCCGGGTCAGGCTCCTGTTCTGGCGATCACCTCTCCTATTCCGTCGCTCTACCATCAGGTTTTGCCCAAAGACATCAAGTTTTTGGTGATTGACGAACAAGGCAAAGTCCTGTTCCATTCCACGCAATCAAAAAACCTGCATGAGAACTTCCTGGAAGAATGCGACTTAGACCCCAGACTCCTGAGCGCAATCAGACTCCGGGTTGACGAAACCCTGCATCTGACCTACAACGAGAAAGAATGGCTGGCCCGGATTAAACCTATGACGGATGCGCCATTGTATCACGTCACCTTGTTGGATCACGATCGGATTGACAACCGAAATGCACGCATCTTTCTTTTTACGTTCTACTTCCTGATCATCACCCTTATTTGTATTGGTATCGGAGTGTTGATCATGCGCTGGGCACACGCCAAAAACGACTTCCTGCAAATGCGTTGCTGGTCACTAAGCTGGCTGCTGCTGCAAACTCAAAACTACCTGAAATATAAGGCACTCGTCACTATTTTAGGAGCAATTCTCCTGTTTCAGGTCCTCGGCAGTTTAGCTATTGACAAGCCAGTTACCATGCTGATTTACCAACTCATTTACATAAGCTATACAGGATTTGTAACCATGACCATTTTGGGCCGCAGCAGCACCAAGTCGAACAACCCCGTCATCAAATCATTCTGGGCCGAAGCCCTGGCCCTGGCCATTACGGGGCTGCTAATCGTAATGCTACTTTGGAGGCTGGATCCACATCCCATCGTCATGCTTCCCATACTGCTGACAATCTTACTATCCGGATTTACGTTTTATGCCTCCAACGAACGATTTTCCAGCTTACCTCAGCCCAAAAGGCTTTTCGACAAACTTCCGCTGATTCCTTTTCGACTCGGAGAAACGCAGTCCATCACGACCGTTGACGGCGAACCCGTTTTTACCCCTGTGCCAGGAGCAGTCAAGAGGGTGTACAGCGCTTTTATGATCCTATGGCTTACATCCTTGGCTGTTGTACCGGTCGTTCAATATTACTGGGTTATTCAAAAGCAGGAAGAACGAATTGCCAAATGGGAGCAAATGCAACACATCGCTTTTCAAAACCTGCTGCTGTCCAAAAATTTCAAAGCGTTTGAGCAAGAACTTTGGTATAAGAGAATCCAGGGCAATGGCATCGACAGCCTTCAGATCACAAGCTATGACACCAGCCGGGTAGAATCCGAAAAAGCACAAATGGAAAACAACGGACACCGACTAAACAGCGACCAGATCTACTCGCGCTTGCCTGATTTGATCTCGAGCGACAATTACCTGATGACCTACCTGAAAGACCAGCACGCCATCGGGCAACTGGTCGCACCCGATGAACTCGAATACACGCACAGCGGTTTTGAGGGGATTATTCGTACCAAACTTCCAGATTACATCAAGTTAAGTTCCAGCTTATGGCTATTGAATCTCATTCTGGCTACTTTGCTGGTTGCACTGGTCATCTGGCAACTATACCAATACATGGCCGAGAATATTCTCAATACCAATCCAGCCATTCGGATTATGCCCGAAACGCACTCCCTAAAAAGCCTTCTCTTCAATACAAAAATCAGGCGAATACTATTGGATTCGTATGACGGTGAGCATTGCCTCCGGCTTGTATGCGAACTGATTGAAACATCAGGCTCCACAACTGACGGCCAGAACCTGACGATGGAAATCATCCATGCAGACAAACTCATCGACGCCACTTTCCAGATGGATTACTTGCTTTCGGGCCAATCGAAAATCATCTGGGTCAGCGATATCGACCAATGTATCCAACACATCAAAAAACATGATATAATTCTGAGTAGGTTGATGAAATTAAATCAGCATGCTGAAGGAAAAGTGATCGTTGTACTTCCCTTTGAATTTGATTTCATTAACGAATACTACGACGACTATCTGGAAGAAAATGAACTGGAGAAAGACGAAAGAACACAAATTTTTACTTGGCGAAGAAGCTGGAAAAGTATTTTCAAAAGCTTTAACAAATACTCGGGCTATTTTGTGCCTGATGGAGAAACTGAGAACCGCAATTTGCTTAGAACATACAACGTACAGGAAACGGCCTCAAATTTGGAAAGAAAATCGCCTGAAGACTACGGAAACTCCTTGTTCAACCAGTCAATTATTGAAAGACTATCGATAATGGAGGATCAAGATAAAAAAGGCCTTGAAAAACGAATTCTGGATATTGAATACAAAATGGAACCTCGCTACCAGCATATTTGGAATAACCTGTGTAATATTGAGAAGCTCATCTTGTTCGATTTAGCCGACGACGGAATTACCAACCTGAAAAACAAACACCTGATCAAGCGCTTGGTAATAAAAGGCTTAATCATTCCGGAACCTTATCCACGGCTATACACCCAAAGCTTTAAGTACTTCATCAACAACGCCATCAACCCCGATGAGATTAAAACCTTGGAAAGCAAACTAAACCGAAAAGGCAGCTGGCATAACATGCGCTACCTAATTCTGCTGATTTTCACCATGCTCGCTGGTTTTGTACTGATATCGCAGGGAATTTCGATTGAAAAAGTGATCGGAATTTTCGCTGGAATACTTGCCCTGCTCTCCGGGGTAGTTCGATTATTCGACAGTGGAGTTTTCAGACCGGCTGCTAAGTAGCATTTCCGGCTGAAATTATTTGCCTGCCCTAATCAGGCTGCACGCCCCAGCGTTTTTAGCATCTTGAAATGGCTGACCACCGCCTTTAAAAAGCTCGGCTGAACATGGTATGGTAAATTATATTTAAGCGCTGTTTGCTTCACCAATGGCGAAATCTTTCGGTAATGCACATGGCAAATGGCCGGAAACAAATGATGCTCAACCTGGTAATTCAATCCACCAACAAACCAGGAAAATAGCCTGTTTTTGGGCGCATAATCGGTGGTTGTCACTAATTGATGGATTGCCCAATTGTTGTCAACAGCTCCAGTCGCGTCAGGTATCGGGAACTGCGAAGAAGGCATGACGTGCGCAGTTTGAAAAATAACGGTTAAAATGAACCCGCAAATCAGGTGCATCACCAAGTAAAACAGAATCACCATCCACCAGGCCACCGGCAAAACCAGAATCGGAATGACAAGGATATACGCGTAATAAAACACTTTCGACACGATTAATTCAGCCAACAACTTCGGGTAGGTTTTTTTACGCCCCAACAACACGCCATCTTTCGAATAACGATACAACTGCTTAAAATCCTTACTGGTTGTCCACATCAGAGTCATCAGACCGTAAAGAAACCAGGCATAAAAATGCTGAAAACGATGAAACTTGCGACGCGGCTTATTAGGAGAAAGCCGCAAAACTTTTCCCGGGTCAATATCTTCATCATGATCATCAATGTTGGTGTAATGATGATGCAAGGTGTTGTGCTGGTGTTGCCAGGTATGCGAAAAACCGCCCAAAAAGTTAAGTGAATAGGATAAAATTTTGTTGACCACCTTATTTTTCGAATAAGAATTGTGGTTGGCATCGTGCATGACGGATAAGCCGATACCGGCCATGCCCAGCCCCATCACACCCCATAACAGGAACATAGTAAACGGATTGGTTACTACCGAGAAAACCATTAGAAAATAGGGAACCAGGTATAAAGAAAACATAAATGCCGTTTTCAAAAACATACTGGCATTGCCGTATTTTGAGATTTTATTCTCTTCGAAATAGTCAAAAATTCGTTTCCGTAATTCAAGAACAAATTCTTTCTGATTGGTATTTGGAAATTTTATTGCTTGTGCTTTCATAAATTGGTCACGTTTATTCTGAATTGATCATACAAAGATATTTCAGAACTGGCAGACTCAAAATGAAAAGGGACTAACAGAAGCTGCGGAACGTCGATCCACCGCTGATTGGGGCGAATAAGCAAAGCCGAACGCCAGTGCCATTCGTCCCGGCAGGCTTAAATGAGCTCCTTAATCTTCAGCAGATACTGACGCGAAACCGGCACGGGATCGTCAAAACCCTTTAGTCTGAGCCAGTGATTATTGAACTTGCGATTCAGTTTCTCAATATGAAATGAATTGACAATACAGGTCCGGTGACACCGAACAAAACCGGAGAAAGGCTTAACTTGCTGTTCAACATTTTTCAAGGTGCTTCGAATCAATTGCTTCCTAATGGCAGTTCCTTCACGATAAAAAACCTCGACATAATTGTCGGCCGAACGGAGCAATAGAAGATCAGCTACGCTCAAAATCAAATGATCAGATCCGTATTCCGAAACAAACTCAATGGTTTGATTATGGTAGTCATCTTCATAATTTTGAATTTCTTTCCGAATTGTCTCTTTTTCAAGAACCAACGACTTGTTTTGCATTTTCAGCACGACAAACCGATCGTAAATGTTTAGGATTACCGGCGAAACAAGGCAAATGAGAATAATCTTGAACATCTCGTAGAAGGTAATGCTGACGGAGCCTACGTACCGCAGGTAAAAAGCGACCGCCACGGAGCTTAATGCCGTGATCAGAAAAACCCGGGCATAGGAAAGCAACAGTAATTCGTCGCTCTTAAAACGGTGATCGGGAATAAAGGCCCGGAACAGGCCCCGTATCAGAACATGGAAAAAAAAGATAATCGCAGCAAAACCGCCCGCAAACAAAAGTCGATTGTTAAAGTCGAATTGCTCCAACGGAATGGGTTGAAAAAATAGAATAAACAAAAAAATTCCAAAGGCAATACCGAGCAAAATTCTCAAATCTTCCTTCAAAAGTACGATTAAGCTATTTAACTTTTGATTTCCCATTGAAAAAATTCGTTTTACAATTCTGTCCTAAAGTTAAATCATTTTTTTCTCCAACAAAGGCTTCTTTCTCCATCGCCAATTTTAGCCATGATCAAAGCGACTGTCCAAGCATACTGACAAGCATTAAAACCATGCCTACTCGTGAGAAAATGTACGCACGGTATCGCGGTAGATTGAAAACACCGTTGCCCGTGAAATAAAACCGATGTATTTCCCTTCATCAATCACCGCCAGATTATACCGCCCGCTGGTTTCAAATTTCTCGGCTACAACATGCATTGTATCATTGGGAGAAATATAGAATTCAGGCATATACATCAAATCTTTAACAAAAATGGTATCGTACAACTCCTGTTTAAAGACAATATCACGGATATCATTCATTTTCACCATTCCCTTCAACATACCAACGTCATCAACCACAGGAAACAAATCGCGCTTGGAACGCGAGATCGCTTGCACCAGATCGCCCAAAGTCGCATCGGGGTGAACTATCTCAAGGTCTGTTTCGATCAACTCGCCCACTTCCATGAAATGCAAAACCGCCTTATCCTTATGATGCGTAACCAACTGACCTTCAGCAGCAAGTCTCTTAGTATAGATAGAATGGGGCTCGAACCGCATAATGGTGATATAGGCAGCCAAAGCAGAAATAATCAATGGAAAGAAAAGCTCATAGCCGCCCGTAATTTCAGCGGTCAGGAAAATCCCCAGCAACGGAGCGTGCATCACACCGGCCATCATCGCTCCCATCCCAGCCAAAGCAAAATTATCCAGGGGCAAATTCAATCCAAAAAGATGATTGAGTAAGTAAGCCAAAAAGTATCCGCCAATGGCACCAACAAACAAAGTTGGAGCAAAAATGCCACCAATTCCCCCGCTGGCCGTTGTTACCGACATGGCAATCACCTTAAAAAAAAGAAGCGAAAGCAAGAAAAGAACAAAAAACCAGGGATTGTCGCGAAAACCATAAAACATGGAATTATCGAGCAAGTTGAGTCCCATGTCATTAAATACTTTATTGATTGAAGAGTATCCTTCGCCCCAAAGCGGTGGAAATATAAAAATCAGAACGCCAAGGATAAGTCCTCCATAAAGTAAGCGGGTAATCTGACTCGTTACGCTTTTCATTCGGCGTTCAACCCACATGGTAACCCGTGTAAAATAGAGCGAAAACAAGCCGGCAAATATGCCGAGTAGAATATAGAAAGGGATATTGGAGGCGTCAAATGAATGAATGACATTGAATTTAAACAACACCGCATCGCCCATAAAGTAAACGGCAATAACCGCGGCTGTGATTCCTGAAATTAAAAGCGGCACCAGCGAAGCCATGGTTAGGTCGAGCATCAATACCTCCAAGGTGAACACAATGCCGGCAATGGGTGCCTTGAAAATACCCGCAATCGCTCCAGTTGCCCCACATCCGATCATCAGCATGATATCGGCCTGCCCAAGCTTGAAAAAGCGGCCCAGATTGGAACCAATTGATGCACCTGTCAACACCACAGGCGCCTCAGCTCCTACCGACCCCCCAAACCCAATGGTAAAGGCACTGGTGATCATGGAAGAAAAAGAGTTATGTGGTTTAATCTTTCCCTTGTTTTGGGAGATAGAACTTAGGATTTTGGAAACCCCATGCCCAATGTCATCTTTCACAAAAAACCTGATGATTAAAATGGTAATGACGATTCCGATCAAAGGAAGCGCAAGATACCAGTAGTTCTCAGAGGTAATCACCGAATGACCTACCAGCTTGGTATCGATAAAGTGAATCAGGTTTTTTAGGATCAATGCAGCCAAACCGCTAACAATTCCAATAATAAAACTGATCCAGTACAGTTTTTTTGCACGCATCAGCTGCTTTGCCAATGCTTTCAATTTCAAATTCGCTATTCGCAACATTTTTTGCTTATTCGTGTGAAAAGTCTGCCATTTTTTT
>SWCA01001661.1_pt1 | contig 23020 bp, 18 predicted proteins | sample 4692961 | NCBI WGS metagenome assembly SWCA01 (sample SAMN10267275, study PRJNA491770) | bioreactor metagenome | isolation source: DHS bioreactor inoculated with | place: Japan: off Shimokita Peninsula
GGGGGGGAGCTCTGGGTTTACTGCTTGTTTTCAGGTTGGTTTATGGGCAGGAATTTTCTTTACATCGGAGTAATATCATTATTTTGTTGTTGGCCAACGTGTATTTGCTGGGAGCAATCGGGTGGTACTTTACCCGCCACAGTTGGCTGGCTCGTTTCGCTTTGTTTGTATTTTGGGGAGCTGTTCAGCTGTGTTGTAAGTATACTGGTTTTGATGCTGTCATTGACGGTTTTCAACCAACATCCTGGTTTTTCCTTTTCCGAATGAGTCATTATATGTTGCTGATCATTCCTGCAACCGTGGTCGGAGATCTGTTGGTTGATCGTTTGAAATCATCAGCAGACAATCAAAAACACAGCGGAACATCCCACTGGAAACACTTGTTTTTTGTTGGTGTGCTTTTGTTAGTTGTGTGGCTGACCACCGCTCTGTATCAGCGTTGGATGGTGGCTGTTTTCACAGTTACTCCGATTGCGGTTGGCGGGCTGTATTTGTTGGTAAAGAAACATCTTCCGCAATATATGGTGCTGTTTACCATCGCGGCATATTTGATCGTGATTGGTTTAATCCTGGAACCGGTGGAAGGTGGCATTAAGAAAGACCATGCCACGGCATCCTATATGTTATTAACTTCAGGAATGGCTTTGTGTCTGTTGCTATTTTTCGATTATGTAGTTGATCATTGGAAGGAGTCGGGTTTGGTAAAGTTACTGGCAGGTGCCGGGTGTAACCCATTGATGGCCTATGTCGTGACAACTTGGTTTATGTTTCCCTTTCTGCATGTCACTTTTTTATTCGGGATTTATGAGTTGTTGTATCCATTTGGCTTTCCTTGGGTAGGCTTTTACCGGGCTTTTGCATTGGTTATAGGAGCCATGAGCCTGGTTTATTGGATGGCTAAAAAGAAAATTATCTGGCGGGTTTGAGATGGAGTTGGAAAATGATGAGACTGCCCCTGCCGGGATCTAAGAATCACTAATGATAAAAAAAAATGAAATTTGAACTAATTGACATCTCGATCATTATCAGTTACCTTATTTTAAGCATTTTTATTGGGTTTTGGATTTCAAAAAGAGCCAATAAGAATCTTCAGAGCTACTTTTTGGGAGGCAACCAGTTAAAATGGTATTTTTTGGGGCTTTCCAATGGGTCGGGGATGTTTGATATTTCCGGGACAGCGTGGACGGTGACCATCTTTTTTGTGTACGGCGTAAAGAGCGTTTGGATTCCCTGGCTCTGGCCGGTATGGAACCAGGTTTTTATCATGGTGTTTATGGCCATCTGGCTGCGTCGTTCGAATGTGATGACCGGGGCCGAGTGGATCACAACGCGTTTTGGAAATGATCGGGGAGGAAAGCTTTCGCACATCATTGTGGTGGTTTTTGCGATTATTAGCGCCATTGGATTTATTGCCTATTTCTTCGTTGGTATCGGAAAATTTGCAGTGACGATTTTTCCTTGGGATTTGTCGTTCAGTATTGGATCGATACACCTGATCTCCGAGTATGTTTATGCGATCATTTTACTTTCTCTTACCACACTCTATGTGATCAAAGGTGGTATGTACAGCGTAGTCGCTACCGAAGTCATGCAGTTTTTTGTCATGACCATTGCCTGTGTCGCTGTAGCTTGGTTTGCTATGGACAAAGTGACGCCTGAGCAAATTAACGCGGCCGTTCCGGATGGCTGGTTCGATATTATGCCTTCATGGAGAATCGGGCTCGATTGGTCCGGCATTTTCGATCAGGTGAACGACAAAATTGCCGAAGATGGTTTTGGCATGCTAGGAGCCTTGGTGATGATGATGTTTTTCAAAGGAATTTTCTCCAGCCTTGCCGGGCCTGTGCCAGGGTACGACATGCAGCGGGTACTTTCAACTCAAACACCTCGCGACGCAGCGAAAATGAGTGGTCTGACTTCTTTGGTGCTTTATCCACCACGTTATTTGATGGTCGCAGGGTTGGGGGTGCTTGGATTGACAATGGTCGCTCCTATGATGAAAGCGAGTGGAGGCGAGCTGGATTTTGAGAAGATTCTACCCTATGTTATCAATAACCTGCTGCCTGTTGGTTTAAAAGGGTTGATTCTGGCTGGCCTGCTGGCCGCGTTTATGTCAACCTTTTCGGCTTTTGTCAATTCTGCTCCGGCTTATATCGTTAACGATTTATACAAGAAGTATATCAATCCGAATGCTTCCAATCAGAAGTACATTCGAATCAGTTACCTGGCCTCGATTGGTATTGTGGTGCTTGGTATGATTTTCGGTGTTTTCTCGGCTTCCATCAATTCACTCACCTTATGGATTACCTCATCGCTATATGGTGGATATGTGGCTGCCAACGTGCTGAAATGGATTTGGTGGCGATTTAATGGCTATGGGTATTTCTGGGGTATGGTTGCCGGCCTGCTCGCATCAACCATCAAGTTTTCTTTTTTCCCTGATACGCCAGATATTTATTTGTTTCCACTCATTCTGCTGATGGCTTCAGCTGGCAGTTTCTTGGGGTGTCTTCTGACCAAGCCTGTGGACGATCAGACGCTGATTGAATTTTATAAGAATGTCCGGCCCTGGGGATGGTGGGGGCCGGTGCATCGAAGAGCGCTCGCGATTTATCCAAATCTGACAAAAAATAAAGACCTGGCACGGGACAGTTTTAATGTCGGGGTTGGCATTGTTTGGCAGATGACTTTGATCGTTGCTCCTATTTATTTAGTAATCAGGAATTACAATGGGTTGATGGTCTCATTGGCATTATTTGTAGTAACCTCATTGGTATTGAAATTTAATTGGTTAGATAAAATTAAAGATTATGAAAAACTTTAAAAATAAGAGGTGCTTGGTTCAAAGTGCTTATTTGATGATTTTGGTTGGTGTTATGTGGGCGGGTAATCTGCCTGCGCAAAACACTTTGCCGTATGACACTTCATACACATTTGCCCATTACAAAGTGAGGCGGGCCTTTTATGAAGGTCTTCCCAATGGTAAAAATGAGATTGTATTTTTGGGTAACAGCATTACCGAAAACGGAGATTGGAATGAACTCTTCAAAAATAAGAATATCGTTAACCGCGGAATTGGTGGTGATGTATGTTTTGGCTTGCTTAATCGACTGGATGAAGTGGTGGCTTCGCAACCCAAAAGCATTTTCCTGATGATTGGAATTAATGATATCGGACGAAGTGTACCGGTGGATGTGATTGCCGCTAAAGTTCAGGAAATCATACAACGGATTCATCTAAAATCACCCAAAACCAAACTGTATTTGCAAAGTGTATTGCCCATCAATGAAGCGGTGATTTGGTATGATTACATGAAAAATAAATCGGAGGGAATTGTCTTGCTGAATGAGCAGCTTAAGACAGTGGCTGAGAATGAAAACATCGGCTACCTGGATTTGTACTCCCGTTTTGCCGATGAAAACGGTCAACTGCTTCCAGGGTATACCGCTGACGGAATTCATTTGAGTGCCGAAGGCTATCTGCGATGGCGAGAGGTTTTTAAAGAAGAAGGCATTAAATTGTAAGAAAATAAAGATTATTAAAGACATAAAGGACATAAGAATGAAGATTAAAGGAACTTTTTTGGATGAAATCAGTCACGATATTCCACACCAGAATTGGGGACGCAAGGAATGGGACCAGGATTTTGCCTACATGAAGCTGATCGGCATCAACTCAGTCATATTAATCCGCAGTGGATACCGAAAATGGCTCACTTATCCTTCAGAAATATTAATGGAGCGGGAGAATGCTTATTACCCGTCAGTTGACTTAGTGCAAATGTTTTTAGAACTAAGTGATAAGCATAGAATGGATTTCTATTTTGGTTTATACGATTCCGGACGATATTGGGTAAATGGTGACTTTCAGGGAGAACTGGATCTAAACAAGGCATTGATCGAAGAGGTATGGGAAAAGTACGGGCAAATGCCAGCTTTCAAAGGATGGTATATTTCGCAGGAATGTAGTCGTAAAACCGGCTCAATCATTAAGATGTATGCTGGGCTTGGGGAACATTGCAAAGCTGTTTCAGGGCAGCTGACAACACTAATCTCGCCGTATATCGACGGAGTTAAAAATATTAGCCAGTATAAACCTGAAACGAGCCGCACTCTCGGAGTGAGCCTTAAGCGCCATGAAGAAGACTGGAATGAGATTTTTGATGGTATAAAGAATGCCGTAGATATTGTCGCATTTCAGGATGGACATATTGATTTTGATGAGTTGGATGATTTCCTGCAAATCAATAAGCAAATGGCAGATAAGTATGGCATTCGCAGCTGGACCAATTCTGAAACGTTTGACCGCGATATGCCCATTAAGTTTTTACCCATCAAGTGGGAAAAACTGCTGATGAAGTTGAAAGCTGCCGAGCGTGCGGGAATGGAACAGGCCATCACTTTTGAGTTTTCTCATTTCATGAGCCCACAGTCAGCTTACCTACAGGCCGGACATTTATATAACAGGTACAAAGACTACCTGAATCAATTGAAGTAGATGCTAAAGCAATGGAAAGAATTGATTTTAACATTTTAGCTCAGGAATATCAAAAGGAACTGCTTGAAAATGTTGTTCCTTTTTGGCTGAACTGTTCACAAGACAACGAGTTTGGCGGGTTTTTTACCTGCCTCGACCGTGAAGGAAGCGTGTTTGATACCGATAAGTTTATCTGGTTGCAGGGACGTGAAGTTTGGCTGTTTTCTATGCTTTACAACCAGGTTGAACAAAAACAAGAATGGTTGGATGCAGCAATCCAGGGGGCCGAGTTTCTCAAAAAATACGGCCATGACGGCAACCTGAATTGGTATTTTTCCCTGACCCAGGATGGAAAGCCGCTGGTTGAACCATACAATATTTTCTCGTACACCTTTGCGAGTATGGCTTTTGGTCAGTTAAGCAAAGCTACCGGAAACGACGAATATGCAGCAATAGCCAAAAAAACCTTCGAGCTTGTTTTGGCGAAAACCAGCAACCCCAAAGGGCAGTGGAATAAAGCCTATCCAGGAACACGTAATCTCAAGAACTTTGCGCTCCCGATGATTTTGTGCAACCTGGCGTTGGAGATTGAACACTTGTTGGATGAAGATTTCCTGAAAGATACCATGGAAGCTTGCATTCACGAAGTCATGGAGGTGTTCTACCGGCCGGAGATTGGGCTTGTGGTTGAAAACCTGAACGCGGACGAAACGTTGTCCGATACCTTCGATGGACGCTTGATTAATCCCGGGCATGCCATTGAGGCGATGTGGTTTATCATGGATCTGGGTGTCCGGCTAAGTCGTCCGGAACTGATTGCCAAAGCCAATGAGATTGCCATTCAGATGGTAGAATATGGCTGGGACCAGGAACATGGTGGTATTTTTTATTTCATGGACCGGCTGGGACGTCCAACGCAGCAGTTGGAGTGGGACCAGAAACTTTGGTGGGTCCATATCGAAACGCTGATCACCATGCTGAAAGGCTATCACCTCACTGGTTCTGAAAAGAGCCTGGAATGGTTTCTTAAAGTTCATGAATATACCTGGTCGCATTTTAAAGATCATGAGCATCCCGAGTGGTTTGGATACCTGAACCGTCGGGGAGAAGTATTACTTCCTTTGAAAGGTGGAAAATGGAAGGGGTGTTTTCATGTTCCCCGCGGTCTCTACCAATGCTGGCAAACTCTGGCGAAACTTAACGATTCGGCAAAATGAAAAAAGGTTATTTGATGAAAATCGGGTTAGTGGTTTTTATCGTTGTTTGGTTTGTCGCCGCAGCCTGGGGAACGGATAAAACAAGTTTTTTTGCTGCTGACAGGTCACAATTTCAATACATGGGGCGGGTAAATGTCGAGCATGGAAAAGCGACTTATAATTGGCCTGGTGTCACGGTTTCAGTTGATTTTTCAGGACGCTTGCTGGGCATCCGTCTGGATGGTGGTGAGCGCAATTATTTCAATGTTTGGGTTGATGATTATCCGGTTGAGGTCGTTCATGCAGTGAACGACACAGTTTGGTGGTTCGCCCGACGTCTTTCGCGAGGGAAGCACCATCTGCGTTTGGTCAAACGAACCGAAGCGGATATGGGAACCACCAAATTTTACGGGCTATACCTTGGAGCGAACGAAAAGTTAATTCAGCCAGCTCCCCTGCCGGATCGGAAACTCCTGTTCATTGGCAATTCCATCACGTGTGGCTATGGAACAGAAGGGAAAGATCGCTCGGAGCGTTTTAAACCTTCCACCGAGAATTGTGAGAAATCGTATGCAACGATTATTGCACGTGCTTTCGACGCGCAATATCATCTGATTTCACACTCAGGGCTTGGAATGGTTCGTAATTATGGCGATCAAGAAAAGCGATCCGAAAAACGGAAACCCATGCCGGCCCGGTTGGAGTACCTGCTGGACAATGATTCGACAAAAAAGTACGATTTGAATGATTACCAGCCGGATGCGATTGTGATCAACCTAGGAACCAATGATTTCTCCACCCAGCCATTTCCGGATGAAACCGATTTCGTAGAAGCAGGAAAGGCACTGTTGTATCGATTGCTGGTTGCATATCCCGGAGTGAAGATCTTCTGTGTCACTGGGCCCATGACGGATGAACCAGCTTTCACCTACACTAAAAGAACGGTGCACGAGCTACGAGGGGAAACAAATTCAGGAGGTCTGGTCTTCGTAGGAGTGCCACTTCAGCTGATGAATCCCGAAACGGATTTGGGCGCTGACTCGCATCCGTCCTACCGGGGACAGTTAAAAACAGCCGGAATGATTTTGCCTGTGATGGGAACCGTGTTGCACTGGGACTTTTTAATGGATGAAATTCTGCCGGTCATACAAAGTCATAGAGATGGGGGAGGAGACAGCCTTTTTTGAGGATGTTTAGCGTAACTAAAAGAAATAACTGAAGATAAATCAGCAAGAAATAGGATCCGGTTCTGACCATCTTACTTGCTAAAACAAAATTGATATGAAAAGACGTAGTTTTATTGGAATGATCGGAGCCACAGGAGGATTGCTGGCTACTGCTCCGCTTATAGCCAGCCCAGTTGGAGCAAACGCGAAAACAGTTAAACGAAACAAGCGAAAAGCGGAGAGGGAGATGAAAGCTGACCTGGTGATTGCAGGTGGCGGAATCGGCGGTTGTGCGTGTGCTTTGGGTGCTTTGCGCAACGGGCTTTCGGTAATTATGACTGAAGAAACCGATTGGATTGGAGGGCAAATAACACAACAGGGCGTACCACTGGATGAACACCGTTGGATTGAAACGCACGGCGCCACCCAACTATATCGTGAGTTTCGTAGCGCATTGCGCCAATATTATATGCGGAATTATCCGTTAACTGAGGAAGCAGCAGCAAAAGAGAATCTAAACCCCGGTGATGGGGCGGTGTCGCGTTTGTGTGTTGAGCCGAAGGTTGCTCTAGCGGTGCTTAATGCCATGTTTGCATCATATATTAGTTCCGGACAATTAACACTTTTACTGGAACATAAAGCAACGGCTGCGGATGTTGACGGTAGCCGGGTAAAAGGCTTGGAAATGGTGAATCGCCAAAATGGCGAAGCAATTTCCCTTAAAGCGCCTTATTTTGTAGATGCCACTGAAATAGGCGATTTGCTACCGCTAACCGGAACTGAATATGTAACCGGAACCGAATCGAAAAAAGACACAGGGGAGTTGCATGCACCGGAAGTGGGTGATCCTGAAAATGAACAAGCCTTTACGTTGTGTTTTGCGTTGGACTACCGCCCGGGCGAAAACCATGTCATTGACAAACCGGCAAACTATGATTTCTGGCGTTCTTATGTCCCTGATATTAGTCCGGCCTGGCCGGGACGATTGCTTGATTTGACTTATTCAACTCCATCTACTCTTAAACCCAGGACGCTGGGTTTTCACCCTGAAGGGGGGAGGACTGGTGATGTGATGAATTTGTGGAACTACCGGAAAATTATTAACCGACATAACTTTGCTCCAGGCTTTTATGCCGGAGATGTGACTGTGGTTAACTGGCCTCAGAATGACTACCTGTTAGGGCGTTTGGTTGATGTCAGCGAGAAAGAATTTCAGAAACATGTGGAGGGAGCCCGCCAACTGAATCTGTCGTTGGTTTACTGGTTGCAAACCGAGGTGGAGCGGCCCGATGGCGGCGCCGGCTGGCCTGGAATTCGTCTGCGTAAGGATGTGATGGGAACTGCAGATGGCATGGCAAAGTATCCCTACATTCGAGAAGGACGAAGAATTAAAGCCTTGTTTACCGTGTTGGAAGAACATGTGGGGGTTGAAAATCGGACCTTGGTGAAAGGAAAAGATGCCGCGGCTACTTGTGAGAGTTTTTATGACAGCATTGGTGTGGGATCGTACTACCTTGATTTGCACCCTTCCACCAAAGGCGACAATTACATTGATTTGCCTTCTTTGCCGTTTGAAGTACCACTGGGTGCTCTGATTCCGCAACGAATGCAAAATTTACTACCGGCCAGCAAAAATATCGGAACAACGCATATCACTAATGGTTGTTACAGGCTTCACCCGGTAGAGTGGAACATTGGCGAGGTAGTCGGAATGCTGGTTAAGTTTGTTTCGAAAAAGCAGGTTGAACCGCGTGATGTGCGCGAGAATAAAAAGCTTCTAGCCGATTTTCAGCAGTTTATCCAGAGCCAGGGTGTAGAAATCAAGTGGCCTGCGTAGTTCAAAAAGGAATTGAAAACCATAAAACTTACACATGAGAAAAACGATCTGTAAATCAGCTATACTCTTGCTTATTTTGGCATCATCTTTAAGCCTTTCGGCCCAAAAAAGAGAGTTGGAAAAGGCCGGATGGGAATTGGGTGTCCAGAGTTACACTTTTCATAAATTCAGCTTCCAGGAGGCAGTTGATAAAGTAAATCAACTTGGGCTGAATGACATTGAAGTGTATTTTGGTCAACCATTGGGTAAAAGAATGGAAGGAACCATGGATTTCAGAATGGATAGGAAGACCCAACAGTTGGTGTTGGATTATGCCCGTTCAAAAAAAGTGAAAATTGTCGCTTGTGGAGTGGTTGTCTGTAAGGATGAAGCAGAGTGGAAGCAGTTGTTTGAGTTTGCCGGCCAGATGGGGATCGGGCTGATAACCTGTGAGCCGGAATACGAACACTTGCCGTATGTTGATCAGTTAGCGAAAGAATATGGGATTGACGTGGCGATTCACAATCACCCAAAACCTTCAAATTACTGGAATCCAGACTTGTTTCTTGAGGCTGTTGATGGTTTGAGTGATCGCATTGGAGCTTGTGCTGATGTGGGGCATTGGAAAAGAATGGGAATAGATCCGGTGGAAGGACTGAAAAAATATGAAGGTCGCATAAAAGCACTTCATTTTAAAGACGTCAAAAAAAAGGCAGTAGGCGAAGCTGAACAACATGATGTGATTTGGGGAACTGGTATTCTCGATATGAAAGCGATGTTGGTCGAATTGAAAAAGCAAGGGTTTGAAGGCTTGTTTTCTATTGAGTATGAGTATAACTGGGAGAACTCTGTTCCGGACATTCAGAAAAGTATCAACTATTTTTATCAAACAATTGAGAAACTAAATCAGAAATGATGAATTTATCTATTCGCTGGCTTATTCGTAGCCTTTTTGTGAGTGCCGCATGCTTGTTTAATTTGACAACAGTATACGCCGGTGAAACAGCCAATAACAAGTCGGAAGACAGAACGGTGAAAATCTTGACAGTAGGGAATAGCTTTGCTGATAATGCCTGCATCTATTTGCAACAAATTACTGAATCAGTTCCCGGATTGTCGATAGAGATTACAAGAGCTAACCTTGGTGGTTGTTCACTGGAACGACACGCCTCTCTAATCGAGAGGTGCAAGGAGGACGACGGATCGAAGCCCTATTCAAACACCTATTGTTTAGAAGATTTGTTGAAGATGGATACTTATGATTTTGTAACCATACAACAAGTCAGCAGTTTAAGTTTTATGCCAGAGTCATTCGAGCCCTATGCCGATGTGCTGATTCAGTTTATCCGCAAACATGCGCCTCCTTCAGAAATCATGATTCATCAAACCTGGGCCTATGGAGCTGACAGCCCGCGGCTAATGGAATGGAACATGCTGCGAGACGAGATGCATAATGGATTGGTAAACAGTTATCAGGTGCTTGCCGAGCGGTACGGACTGGATATACTGCCATCAGGACAAGCATTTTACCGGGCGACGAGAGAGAGCGAAAATATTGATTTATGGACTCAAGACCGGTATCATGCCAATATGAATGGTTGTTATCTTGCGGGCTGTGTCTGGTTTGGAAAAATGTTTGGCATTTCTCCACAAATGATTAAATTCGTCCCTGAAGGCATGAAGCCTGAAACCGCAAGTTTTTTGCGACGGATTGCCACACAAGAGTTAAGGGCAACAAAAAAACAGGATTGAGGAGGAGTCGTGTAAAAGTGGAAGACCGTTTTGTTTTTTATCCGTTTTACCTGCAACATGACCAACGAATATGTTGACGGGATAAATTTTTTATGGAGGTGATTGCAAATATTTCGTCATGTATGGAGACTATGAATCCAATGTTCGATAACCCCAGAGGAGACAACTTTTAGTGTATCGATGACGAATCCGAATAAAATTTCAGCATTAATTGAGGACGATAAGCATGTCAAGTAACGATTCAGTTTGATCCAGTAAATTTAATAAAGCATTTTCTTGCAATGGCAGTGTTCAAAACTTTTTTAAGAGTTTATGGTAGGTGAGGGTAGTGTTGGGTTTTATTCGGTATTTGGTTTTCAAGTAGAGGCCAAGTGAGCTCAGAAAGGTATAATCGGTCATTTGCAATGGCATATCGTTTTACCATATTTAGTTTTGAAGAATTTTTCCAGTCGCATCCGACTTGTTTTGTAATGTTTTAATGGCCCCTCCGAATAATCGTTTCAGACGCGGGCGGTGACGCCTTCAATAATCCCATCCATAATTTTCAGAACGCTCGTTTCATCACTTATGCCCAGTAAGTGATGCTTTACATGTAAGGCTGTGAATTGTTCGTCTTTCGATTCCGCGCATATTTTGACATCTTTCAATAAAAAAGCGCTTGTTTGAATAGGTGTCGATATAGTCTCGATGTATTTTAGATTGATAATCAATACATTATAGTGTAAAAATAATCAAATTTTGTTACTATGCTGCTATGGAAATGTTGAATATTTTCCTCTCTGCATAAAAATCATCGGGGTATCATTTATCAATACAAAAAGCCAAAGAGCCAGATTGGAACTTTGTTCCCGTTTCCAATCTCCATCCCATCTGTTGCAATTAAGTAATTGTCCAGATGCTTCACTTGGGATGCGTTTTTATTTTTACCGCCAACCTCAATGGTCAGCCCGTCAACAGAGAAATCTCCATCGGCTGGCGAATACACTGGCATCCCCGCATTCAATTATTGGTTTAAAACAAATGTCTCCCTGATATTTCCCATTTCTGGTTTTTCTTTTAAGGCAAAGGCGGGATTCGTATTTTTCCAGACATATCTTATCCGGTTTTTGCAATGTGGACACCCCTTTACCTTCTGAACTCAATGTGTTAAGCAGCCTTGCATCTCTCAATTGATAAATATATTGGTACACGCTGTCTCTGCTCAAATCCAGTTTCCGGGATAATGCTGCAATATTAGGTTTGAAAGGCACTGATTCCGCAATAACGCCCAGCAACTTTTTCACTTTAGTTGCTGTCCCCGTATGATACCCAGCTATATAAGCCAGGTCGGTCTCCACAATTGTATTTATTACCTGGTTTAATTTTAGATGATAAGAATCTTCACCTTCTGCAATGATCGGCAGATAACCCACTTGCAAATATTTTTGAAAACCCGGCAGTGGGCGGATAACATCCATTATTTTCCTGCTTAAATTTTTGTGATCTTTAATGATATCCTCAATGGTTATCGCGTCAAAACCAGCCCCATCCGTAAATGATAAAAATTCTCGGAAAGAAAGGCCTGCAAGCAAATGACTGACAACCCTTCTACTCAGGTCCGCTTCGCCACGGTAGATGTCCAACGCTGATGAAGCAGAGAAAATAACCTGCATTTCAGGTAAGCCGTCATAGATGTTTTTCAATTCCACAGACCAGTTCGCATATTTATGGACTTCATCAATAAGCAGGATTTCCCCCCCCCTGTTTATGCCAATCGTTTGCCGTTTCCAATAAGGTATGATTATAAAACCAGGTATGGTCTGCGGTAATGTAAAGTGCATTGGCTGATAATCCAAGGTCGTATTTTAAATGCTGCAACATTAATGTTGTCTTGCCAGCACCACGTGGCCCCTTGCTGCCAATCATTCGCTGCCCCCAGCTAATTCGATGATGCAGATATCTTCGGAAATTATTGGTTACCGGGCGCAACATGTTTTCTTGAAATTCAAATAAAATATCCATGTTTCTGTCGATTCGTTTCGACATAATTAAAATAACAATGTCGATTTCAATCGACATTATGTGAAAATTAACCTAATCATAGATCCGCAAATGGGATGGATATAGGTGTTTATTAGTTAGATTTTCTAGAATATTCAGAAGAGATATTGCGAATAGAAAGCCTCAAATCTCCAGAGAATCAGGATCGGTTGCGATGACAAATCCTGGCAAAAATCAATCACCTAATTAAAGCACTGACTGCGTTGTGCTGATTTTTATCGTTGAGGTTTCAATACTTTTCAGTTAATTTGCAGCCAGTGAATAAGCTTAATATCAATATTCGGTTGAAAGAGGGCGATCCTACTGCTTTTGAAGGCTTGTTTAAGTTAACACATGCTCGATTGTTGAGTTATTGCAGGCTATTTGTAACAGACAGTGCCCAGGCTGACGATTTGGTCCAGGAATGTTATTTAAGTCTTTGGGAAAAGCGAGAAACAATTAAACCAAGTCAGTCAGTCGAGAGTTTACTATTCGTGATGTTGAGGCACCGATGTCTTAATTATTTGCGGGATAACAAGTTTTTGTATACAGAAACCAACCTTCAGTCAATCCCGGAAGTCGATTTACAGCACCTTTTTGAATTGGACTTTACTGGGATTGAACGGAAGTCAATCGAGGAAGAATTAATAGAAGCAATCAAACAGGAGATTGAAAAACTGCCGCTAAAAAGAAAAGAGGTTTTCTTAAAATCGAAGATTGAAGGCTTGAAAAACAGAGAAGTAGCTGATCAGTTAGGGATTTCTGTAAAAATGGTTGAAAAACATCTAAAGCAGGGAAAAGAGCAAATCCAAAAAGAGCTAGTCGAAAAATTTCCCATGCTGACGCTCTTGATAGCCATCATTCTTAAATAATTCTTAAGAAATTTATAAAAAGAGGTAGGGTATTTTGAAATCGTGTGTACTCCTAGTGTAAAACCTACAGGATGAAAACACTCATAGAAAAATACCTATCAGGGAAAAGCTCAGCCGATGAACAGCGCCAGTTACTCCATTGGATGCGGCAAGGTGATCATCTAAAGGGTTTCCGGACTGTCAAGCAGCAATGGGAGTCTGACGCATTTCATGGCGAAACTCCTGAAATTTCAAAGGAAGCCTGGAGTTCGCTACAAGGCATCTTGCTACAGCAAACGCAACGCCGTTTGCAACGATCAACACGTTATTTGCGAGTATTTCAATATGCGGCCATTTTTTTGGTCATTGTGTTCATTGCTGCTGTAAGCGCCCGCTTAGTTGGTGTTAACCAGGGAAGGGAAACCCGCTACAACACCGTTCAGGCCGATGCCGGGCAAATTGCCAGGGTTGTGCTGCCCGATCAAACCGAAGTTTGGTTAAACTCCGGATCTTCTATCAAATATTCCAATGATTTTGCCTTCTCCGACCGCAATGTTGAGCTGGTGGGCGAAGCGTACTTCAGTGTTACCAAAAATCCAGATCAGCCGCTTATTGTTTCAGGTTCTGACATTCAGGTTAGAGTGTTGGGAACCAAATTTAATGTTTCGGCCTACTCGGAAGACAAAAATTTCAGCGTAACCCTCGAAGAAGGAAGCGTGGAGTTGATATCAGATCGCTACAAAAATTTCAGTAAAAAAATTGAGCCCGGCGAGTTAGCCGTCTTCAATAAAGAACACAAAACCTACTTGGTTGAAAAAGTAAATGTCGAATTATATACTTCATGGAAAGAGGGAATGATTCATATCTACAACTTACCGCTGGAGGAAGTCGTAAAAAAGTTGGAGAAACGCTACAATCAGAAGTTTCAACTGGATGATGAGGTTAAGCGCTTGCGTTACACCTACACCATCAAGAATGAAACGCTCTCTGATATTCTTCGGTTAATGGAAACTATTACGCCGATTGATGTCATTCAAGAAGGAGAGGTAATCAGTTTGAAATACAACAAGAATAAATTGAAATAAAAAAAACCGGAAAGTGTTGGTCGCACTTTCCGGAAGTTTTTAATCACTCATCTTGGTCGGATGAATAATTAGTATTAACAAATCAAACAAAATTATGAAAAAAAAATCAAGTATCAGAGGAGGGAGGCCTCCAATCTGGAACAAAAAATGCTTAAGAATTATGCGCTTAACAGTTCTATTTGTGTTTGTGGGACTCATGCAGGTGTCTGCAAGTCTTTATAGTCAAAATACCAAGCTCAACTTGAAATTGGAGAATACCCGGCTGGAGGATGTCTTGGAAGCAATTGAAAAGCAAAGCGAATATCGTTTTGCTTATAGTGCTGAGTACATTGACATGGACAAGGAAATTAATGTTGATTTCAGAAATAAACCTATTGATGATGTGTTGGATGGTTTATTTACGGGCACTGATGTCGAGTACCGGATTAACGATCGGCATATTATGCTGTACTCTTTAAAGCAAACCAGCAATGTCGCAACTCAGCAGCAAACCATATCGGGGAAGGTGACCGACTCTTCTGGAGAGCCACTGCCTGGCGTTACTATTGTTGTTAAAGGAACAACCCGAGGCACAATATCCGACACTGATGGAAATTATTTACTGCCAGATGTATCGCAAGACCAAACCATTGTATTTTCATTTATCGGGATGACTACTATTGAGATATTGGTGGGAAATCAGTCGGTAATCAATGTTGCTATGGAAGCCGACGCCATTGGTATTGAAGAGGTGGTAGCCGTGGGTTATGGGGTACAGAGAAAAGCTACCCTTACGGGCTCTATTGAAACCGTCTCAACGGAAACATTTAGGGATCGTGCCGTGTCTAGTCCAGCACTGGCTTTGCAAGGTCAAAGCCCGGGTCTGGTTGTTACACGTAGTTCTGCACGCCCAGGGAAAGAGGGAATTGATTTTCAGATTCGTGGTGCAACGTCGGTAAACGGAGGAGATCCATTAATTGTAATAGACGGCTCTCCTGTTGTCAATAATGAGGCATTTTACAATATGAATCAAGACGATATCGAATCCATTAGTATTTTGAAGGATGGTTCTGCAGCAATTTATGGTTCGCGTGCTGCCAATGGTGTTATTTTGGTTTCTACGAAGAAGGGAAAAGGAGACATGAAAGTCGAGTTGACAAGCAATTTTCGTGTTAACTCGGTTGGAATTCGTCCACCTACACCTACGATGGAACAATATGCGACAGTATGGCTCGAGGCTGCTGAGCAGGACGGAGCCCAAGCAAACTACTGGGGATGGATGAACGAACAGAACTTGCTAGATATGCAAGCGGGTATCGAAGGGATTTACCCAACACAGTATTGGGGAGATATTTTTATTGGTAACCATCCTCGATTCGATGTCATGTATGGTTCTTCAATTTCCAATCAACAAAATATCAGTGTTTCTGGTGCTTCAGAAAAGTCAAGCTATCGTGTTTCCGGGGGTTATGTTGAAGATGTGGGAATGCTTCAAACAGCCTATGACGGAAAAGAACAATATAACATTCGTTTAAACTACGAGTACAAAGTAAGGGAATGGTTAAGATTAGAAACTGGTTTTTCTTATTTTAATACGAGTGTAAGCAACCCTTCCACCGGTTTCGATGCTTCCTCAATTTCTCATGATCCTCCATTTTTTCCGGCCAAAAATCCCTACGGACAGTGGTATGCCAACTTCAATATTGCAGGCAACCGAAACTCGGTAGCCGCAACTGTTGATGGCGGACCAGAGACAAACGAACGTGACCAGTTTAAGGTTAATTTTGCCGCCATATTGGATATTACTAAAGATCTGAATATCCGTGCTACAGCTTCGATTGATAAGGATTTTAATGATTATAAAATGGTGCAGGTTACTGTGCCTCAGTATACATGGTTTGGAGAACTGGCACCAGAATCTGTGAACTCTACTTCCTCCATCCGCCAAGAGCGAAGAAACCTTACTTATCAAAGTTACGGTGCTTTTGCCAACTACAATAAAGCTATCGAGAATCATGAATTTTCAGCGATGGTTGGTGTGACTTCAGAAAAAAGAGAGGACAGCAGATTGTATGGTTACCGCAAAGGGTTTGTTGACTATGGCGTGTATGACATCAATTTAGGATCAACAGAGGAGTTAGTTGAAGCCAGAGGCGGAGCCGGAAATTGGGGGATATATGCTTATGTTGGAAGGTTCAACTACAACTACAAAAGTAAGTATTTGATTGAGTTGGCTGGGCGCCGTGACGGTTCATCTAAATTCGCCTCTGGCTATCGTTGGTCGAACTTTGGTTATGGATCAATTGGCTGGATTTTAACAGAGGAGAACTTCATGAAGTCCATTCCGGCCATTTCATTTTTGAAGTTGCGAGCAAGTTATGGTGAAACCGGGAATCAAGTAGGTATAGGCAACCAGGATTATTTATCAACCATAACCTTTGGAACCCAGATATTTGGCACTTCACGTGCCTATCAGAACGACGCTCGGATTAGCGGATTGACTAGCAACACTCGAACCTGGGAAAGGGTAGGAATTGCGACCTATGGTGTTGATTTTCGTCTTCTGGACAATACCTTGTTTGGATCTTTCGATTATTTCACGAAGAAGAATGATGGGATGCTAATAAGTATCAACTATCCTGACTTGTTAGGTGGAAATGCACCGAAATCGAACAGCGGTATACTGGAGACTAAAGGTTGGGAGGCTGTAATAGGCTATAGAAATAATGTTGGAGATCTGGAATACAACATCTCTGTTAATATGGGTAATAGCGAAAACGAATTGGTGAAGATGGACGGAGTGAGTACCTATACTGCCGGTAAGAATTCGACGGTTCAGGGATATCCACTAAACTCCTGGTTTATGTATGAGACTGATGGGTTCTTTGCTGACGAGGCAGAGGTCGAAAACTACTACACTAATAACGGTGACGGAGGATCAATTCCGAGTACGTCGGATTTGACTCAGCGTTTGCGCCCTGGCGACACGCGAAAATTAGACTTAGATAACTCTGGATCTATCGAGAGCAGTGGAAACATAGATGAGATGAATGGAGACGTGAAGTATATGGGCGATGCTGCGCCACACTACAATTATGGTCTCAACCTAGGCTTACGTTTTAAAAACTTCGATTTAACAGGATTTTTTCAGGGAGTTCTTGAGCAGAAGCTGGAACGTAGTGGCTATTTGAGCTTTCCATTTTTTAATGTCTGGACAAATCAAACATCAGCCTATATCGGTGAAACTTGGACACCTGAAAATACCGGAGCCGAGTTCCCAAGGATGACCTATACAGTGAACCGTGCACGTTGGAATTGGTGGCATAACGATTTCATGTTGGTGAACAACCGATATATTCGTCTGAAATCTCTCGTTGTTGGATACACGTTCAATGACATTCGAATTGACAAACATAACATAGAGAGACTGAGGATCTATTTTTCCGGGAATGATCTATTTGAGTTTACTAGCTTAAAAGATGGTTATGATCCCGAATATGGAGAGAGTACTCAAAATTCGTATCCATTTAACCGGACGTGGTCGATGGGGGTAAATGTAACTTTCTAAACGAATAAAATATTTGAAAATGAAAAAGATATTATCAATTATATTGCCAGGCTTATTGCTGTTTGTAGCATGCGAAAACCGATATTTAGATTTGGATCCATTAGATTCAATTACTGAAGCAGCTTATTTTAAACAACCTGAGCATTTTAAAGCTGCCGCCAATGAGTTTTACGATCAGATGCTAGGCTGGAGAAATATCCATACGGATTATATGGATTATGGTACTGATTTAACTGCACTCGCTCAGGATCTTGGAAGAGGGGTTTTGACGGCTCCTGCCACCGACCGTTATTGGTCAGACACCTATGCACACTTGCGCGAAAACAATATTTTAATCAGCAAAGCCGCAGAGTATGAAGGAGATCAGGAGGATATTTTGCGGTATATTGCTGAGGCTAAGTTCTTTCGTGCGTATCATCATTTCTTTTTGATGCAGCGATATGGCGGTATTCCGATAGTGACTACTGTGCTCGACTTAAATTCAGACGAACTAACTGGAGCGAGAAAGAGTCGTTATGAAGTAATGGCGCAGATTATGGCCGATCTGGATGACGCTATTGCAGCTCTTCCACCAGAGCAAAACATTGCAGCGGCAGATAAAGGACATGTTAGTAAGTGGGCAGCCGAGGCACTAAAAGCAAAAGCCCTTCTCTATGAAGCTACTTGGGAAAAGTATGTGGGAACTTCAACCGATGGTGATGGTAATGTTGATGGAGCAGGATCTGCAAAGCCTGCGGATTACCCATCAGTAAATGAGATGCTTAGTGAAGCAAAAGATTTGGCGAAAGACGTCATGGATAGGGGCGGGTACGAGCTTTGGAATTATAATAGCCAGTTGAACAACTGGAGTTCCCTGTATCTATTTAATTTAGAGGATGAAGGTTCAAATCCTGCAGGTTTGGATAAATCTACCAATAAAGAATTTATTCTCTATAGTATGTTTGACTATGCTCTTTACCAGGGGAATACAAATATTAGTCACACGGTTGATGGGCGTTTGGCTCCTTCACGAAAGTTCATGGATATGTTTTTATGTTCGGATGGATTACCTGCCGATGAATCTCCGCTATTTCAAGGTTATGCTAATTTATCTGATGAATATCAAAACAGAGATTATCGGTTAACATCCTATTTTGCAAATAATTCTACTTGGGATATTCCTGAAAATGGTTCTTCTCAGTTAACTGGTCCTGGGGGGGTCAGTGGAGTATCCTACTCTTGTCGAAAATTCCGTTCATATAATTATGGTACTTACCGTGCAGCCAATACTGAATCTTTCGATTATCCAATTATTCGGTTAGCGGAGATCTATTTGATTTATGCTGAAGCGTTGTACGAATTGAACGGATCATTGACTGATGCAGAGTTAGATGCGTCGCTCAATCGGATTAAAGTGCGTGCAGGCCTGCCTGCTTTAACCAATGCTTTTGCCGCTGCAAACGGATTGGATATAGGGGAAGAGATTCGTCGCGAGCGTGCTATTGAGCTATTTGGTGAAAATTCTCGCTATAATGACTTAAAACGTTGGGGAATTGCAGAGGAAGTGATGAATCAGGATGTCTGTGGAAATGTGATTGAAGGTACAGAATTCGAAAATAATCCGGAGCTCTATACACCTTCTGCATACCCATACGGAGAAGCTATCAAGGAGACTGCTGATGGTGAACGCAGCGTACTATTGCTGGATCCGGCAAGCAACAGAAACTTCCAAAGGAAGCATTACCTCTATCCACTTCCGCTGGAAGAACTTAACTTAAATGGCAATCTGACCCAAAACCCGGGTTATTAGGCAACGCTAATTAACCGGATTTGTAATTCTTGGTGTTAAATAGAAGTACAAATAAAATATGAATAAAATGAATAAAATAGCAAAAAATATATTCACTATCGCATTGGTTATTACAGGAGGACTTTTGTACACAGCATGTAGTGATATGATGAAAGAATATGAAGAAAAGTTGGTAGTATATCCAGAAATAACACTGAATGGTTTTACACCCCAGAGTGGCCGTCCTGGAGAGCAGGTGACTATTACGGGAACAGATTTTGGAGAATACGCTGACGCTGCTACCGTTAGATTTAATGGTGTGGAAGTGACTGACTTTGAATCCTACGCAGATGATCGGATCGTCGTGCGAGTTCCTGCAGATGCAGGATCTGGTAAAATTATTGTTCAGGTTTGGACACATGTGAAGGAATTTGAAAATGAGTTCACCTTCATTCCCGGAGCCAAAATCAGCAGTATTTCGCCGGAGGAAGCCCCTGCTGGCACTCAGTTGACCATAACCGGCGAGAATTTTGGATCAGACGCAGCAGCAGTTACCGTATGGTTTGGTGGGGATGTTGAAGCAGAGATTGTTTCAATCTCTGACAATCAAATCGTAGTGACAGTCCCGGATGGTGGAATAAGAGGTGCAATAATATTGGAATTGGGGCCGCAAACGCTCACCGGACCTATATTCTCCTACCCATTTGTTGGATTGAATTTTGAATTTAATACTGATGGAGATAGCGAAGGGTGGTTAACATCTCATAATTCGGCAGCAGACATCTCAGGAGGGACAATCAATGTATCATATGATATGACCGCCACAAAGCGTCGTGCAGACTTTAGCCTGCAGGGAGGAGCCGAGGTCCATGCCGGTTTGTATCCTATTGTGGCAATTCGCATGATTAACAAACCGACAAGCGGTAACTTTATCTTCGATACTAATTTGGGGAGATACAAAGACGGATCCAACAACTGGGATGGTATTCTGGTTGGTGACGTATATTACTACGATCTACGCAATACTTTTGGATCAGGAGCAACACTTTCAACGACCGAACCGACCCAACTTACCACTTTCCAATGGAAAGTGGCAGACATCACAACTGCTGAGACAGGTTATCAGGTTGACTGGGTGAAATCATTTGAAAGTCTTGATGCTTTAAAGGAATTTGTAACTCCACCTCCAGGGAAATATATATTCGAATTTAATGACCGTGCAAGACAGGTTACTCCTGATGTTTACGATGATTGGATGGCAAGATCTGACCAAAGTGGCTGGGCAGGACCAACAACCACGTTTATTGAAGGCGGCTATTCAAAGGTGACTTTTGCATCTCCTTCGGACGGTGTTAACAAAAACAGGGCGGACTATGTATATTCTTTTGGCGGTGACTGGGGATCGGCCGGAAGTGGTATCGATAAAGAACCATGGGTTTATTCTAAAGAATTCCCAATCTATGCCATCAAAGTTCACTTTGTACAAAATGACGGTTCGTTGGGGGGACCAAGACCTGCCAGAGGAAGTATCTTCTACGATCGCCTCGGACAATTTAATGATGACTACGTTGCAAAAAACGTACTCTGGGTAGATGCCTCCACTTGGGGTGGCGATGGTATTAAAGAGGAAGGCTCCTGGTGGCAAATAAAAGTTGCCGATATTTTATCCGATGAACAGGGTTTTTGGATTGACTGGCACCGAACGTTTAGAAGTGTTGAGGAACTTGAGGCTTTCATCGGTCAATAGGAAAGTAAGAGAAATAGTCATGCCGGAAATTCAAAAAAACGGTGTGACTTTTCTTTCTCAGTTTGAAGATCAAAGAAACAAATGAAGAAAGAACCATATATAGAATTAAGAACGACAGAAAATGTTAAAAACGAAAATCATGAAAGAGATAATTAGAAGCTGGATGCTGATCGTAATATTTATGGTGGGGGGCTGCTTGTCGTTTTACGGTTGTGGCGATGGCGGTGGAACTGATATTGTTCCCGATGAGGAGGAAATTCCAGAGGAAGAAGAAGAAGAAGAAGAAGAGTTTCCCATCGATGAAAACAAAACCTTTGTACATCCGGGATTGCTTCATTCTTCCGGTGATTTTGATCGAATAAAAGCCAAGGTTGATGCGGGAGCGGAGCCTTGGATTTCAGGATGGAATAAGCTTACAGCAAACTCTCATGCCAGTCTCTCTTATACTCCGGCACCGGTGGTGAAGTTAATTCGGGGGGGGAATTCAACAGAAGAGCCTGAAGCCGACAATTATAGCCGTGCTATGAACGATGTTGCCGCTGCATACCAGTTGGCTATTCGTTGGAAAGTATCCGGCGATGTTGCTTATGCAAATAAGTCGATTCAAATCCTGAATGCCTGGGCATCGACCTGTACATCAATTAGTGGTAATTCAAATAAGGCCTTGGGAGCGGGTATATATGGCTATCAGTTTGCCAATGCAGCCGAAATTATGCGTGATTATGAAGGGTGGGCTGAGGCAGATTTTGAGGCATTTAAACAATGGATGCTGGATGTGTTTTATCCTGTAAGTCATGAATTTCTGGAAACACATTGGGGAACCTGTATTTCACACTACTGGGCAAACTGGGATTTATGCAATTTGGCTAATATTATGGCGATTGGTGTATTGACAGATCGTTCAGATTTGTACAATGAAGCGATAGAATATTTGATCAATGGAGCTGGCAATGGCCAGTTGAAAAAGGCAGTTTACTACATTCATCCTGATGGCTTGGGGCAGTTGCAGGAAAGTGGACGGGATCAGGGACATGCTTTGCTATGCATTGGATTTCTTGGTGAGATTTGTGAGATGGCCTGGACTCAAGGCGATGACCTGTATGGTTACGATGACAATCGCGTATTAAAAGGGGCTGAGTACGCTGCACGCTATAACTTCAATCTGGGGAGTATTGCTTTTGAGCCCTACAACAACTGCGACAATGTAAATCATGCCGAAATCAGTGAAGTTGGTAAAGGAAACAAACGTCCAATATGGGAGTTGATCTATAACCACTATGCAAAACGTCAGAATATACCTACCCCAAACGTGTCACTGGTTGCGAATATTCACCGTCCCGAAGGAGGTGGTGGCGACTATGGCCCCAATAGTGGCGGTTTTGATTCTCTGGGCTTTGGCACCCTGTTATTTTCACTCGAATAACGTTCGAGCGCCGGGAAGAAAAGTTGAATTGAATAAGAGGAAATGTAGCACCACCCATGCTACATTTCTTCTTTGTTTCAATAAGAATCCCATTTAAAGAGGTGATTTTTCATAAAATGCCTATTATTGCACTTGATGAAAGAGACAGCTCCAAATACAGAACAGGAACTTGTT
>SWCA01004823.1_pt1 | contig 23020 bp, 20 predicted proteins | sample 4692961 | NCBI WGS metagenome assembly SWCA01 (sample SAMN10267275, study PRJNA491770) | bioreactor metagenome | isolation source: DHS bioreactor inoculated with | place: Japan: off Shimokita Peninsula
ATCGGCAGTTTTGGCTAACAATTGCGCACATAGTCCTGCTATCTGGTTCCGTTTTTTCACAAAACAACACCAGTTCTCCTTACTCCATGTATGGTTTGGGCGAATTACGATTTCAAAGCAATCCACACAATTCTGCTATGGGTAACGCGGGTATTGGAATGTCGTCAGACAATTTTTTAAACACGCTTAACCCAGCCTCTTACAGCACCTTAGACAGTATGACATTTTTATTTGAAATGGGAGTTGACGGCAAATTTTCTGAGTACGAAAGCCGGAATGAAACAGCCTCCTCGCTTGACGCCAATTTCAGTTACCTGGCCCTGGGCTTTCGCATTAACCAGTGGGTTTCAGCCGGCCTTGGCGTAAACCCATTTAGTTCGACGGGCTACGAAATTAACACAACAAGCCTAATTGGTGGAATTCAACAGGAATATCCGCTCAGCATAATCGGCTCGGGCGATATCAGCCGGGCTTATTTTACTACCTCAGTCACTCCGACAAAAAAGCTATCACTCGGAATGAAAGCCTCCTATTTGTTTGGCAACCAATCGCAAAACCAATATCACGATTTAACCAACGCAGGAACTGTGCCGATTAGCAATGAAACAACCGACTACTTCAATAACTTCTACTGGGAATTTGGATTGCAGTACCAACTTCAGCTGAAAGCAAGCACGTTAAGGCTGGGAGGGATTTACAATCCTCGGCAGCAACTTCAAACCCGACGGGTAAATACAACCTACAATTCAGCTGGCTATACGCTGCAATACGAAGAAGAATCAACAGGAGAATTTGTAATTCCGGAAGAAATCGGAGTTGGGTTCTCTTGGCAAAAAGGCAAGCATCTGCTTTTGGCAATGGATGTTGGTATGCAACGATGGTCTGATGAATCCTATGATATTTCCGGTGTTCAACTGGACAACAATCCCTATTTTCATGGAGGCATGGATTACCTGCCATCAAGCAATTTGAGAGATGCTTATTATAAGAGAATGAATTATCGAGTAGGCTTTCAATATGCCCAATCCTATCTCAAATTAAGGGATACCCAGCTCGATGAAGTCGTTCTCTCGTTTGGCTTTGGACTTCCTATTCAGAATCAAAAATCGCGAGTAGATATGAGCTTCGAATTCGGTAAGCAAGGGACGACAACTAAAAGCCTGATCCAGGAAAACTTTTTCCGCTTTCGCTTGGGTTTTTCCTTAAAAGATGCCTGGTTTACCCGTCCAAAATACAACTAGAATTCGCTGATTTTCAGCGTGCCCCGCGAGTCGGATATCGGAACAAGCAAAAGGCAGTGTGAGATAATCTTAAGCTCAACAGGTTTGTGATGGCCGTTTTCATGTTTTTAAATGAGAGCGCAAGAGAACCTCTCCATCTGCTGATCGAAAGAACAGCAAATCTAAGATTCGCTTCAGGCTTTCCTTGAAGTTGATTAGCATTGCCATATCTGTAGGATAGGTGATCTCTTGATCGGCTACAGTCGCATGTATTTTCAGTGTTGCCCGGTCATTGTTCTTTTTGAGCCCGTCGTTTTTGTCTCTATCGTTGTCCTCTTCCTTTACTTCTGTGGTTCTCTTTTCATACGTTCAGAAGCTTCGATGATTCTTTGGTTGAAAGCCTTAAACTCATCGCATCCCCGGCCTTTTGCGGATATCGACAAGCAGACTGGTATCAAAAACCAGCTGGGTGGTAAAACACGGCAGCCCGCCAAAGGATTATGGTTAGATGTTTTCCTGTTTTATTTCAATGGTATCGCCGTGTCATCGCGGCCAAACCAGTACTTGATGATTAGGACGATTATAACTGTTCGAATGTTTACACTTTTACACTACCCTGAATTGAGCTTCGGGCCATAGATGGATGCGCGAGGATCCTAAGGAGACAATAAAGCTAATTTCTCCTATTGGTTTTCCTCGTCTAGCTCCTACTGGAACGGGTGTTTGAACAGATTCAGACTTACCTAGCTTTGTGGCATGTAATCAATCGTTTTTGCAGAAGTTTTGGGCCCAGTTTGCATAAGCTCGTGAATTCATACCAGACAAAAACCATGGAAGGATGAACGAATAAAGCTGATAGTCGATGCATTATGTCTGCATGTCAAAAATAGCACTTTCAACAATGTCATACTTTTTTGTCGTAACTCAAATGTAGACATGCTAGGTAGTCCTTTTAAACGTGCTGCCTGGTTATTCTCGACTGGACACTAGTGATAATCAACCTATGAAAAAAATAGATTGCCTAACTTAAACATGTTATTGACGAAAGGAGTTGCGGCCTACTTTGTTAAATCCTCCATTACCAATGATGCTCATCCTTAAACTTAAATTTACGCCACTATAAGAATTTACACTACCAATTGAGGGGCTATAATTACTAGAAAATTGATACTTTAAAATCATTTCAAAAGCAAAGTTTTTTTCAATCCGCTGAAACATGCCTATCCCCAACTCGCAGGTGAAAGGCACCTGTTCATATAGAGATTTTCTTATGGAACTGCTTGGGTTGCCACGTACGCGTACTAAGATTGTATTTGTTATCCCAGCACCTGCCGTCACGAAAAGATGAGGTATATTGATTCTATCTGCAGGCTGATCCCATAAATAGTGAGTACGCCTCTTTTTGTTTTTATTCTGCTGAATTTCAAGAAATGTGGTTTTTGTATAAGCTAATAATGGAATATTCATGCCGCCCCCTCCTTCAATTCTCATATGCTCACCACCAGAATGTGGTTCAAAGTTTTGTTCTGTAGGGTGATAACCAACTTCGAGGCCAACTCTTGTTTTTTGGGAAAGAAAGTACTCCAAGGAAACTGACATGATATTTTTTTTATCCCTCATATCCACCCCCGTGTTTTTGTCCATCTCTGTTTTCGTATAACCTGGCATCCAAAAATATCCAACAGAAATCCCTATCGTCCAACGATTTTTCAATACTAACTTCAACGAATCTATCTGCTTTTTTTGTTCGTTCTCCTGTTGTTGAAACCTAAAAACATCCCATTGATATGTGTCTTGTGCGTTTGATTCTAACACAATCAAATTTAAAACAATACAAACTACTGAGAGTACAAAAATATTCTTCACAAGTCGATAAAATTTAGAAGATTTATATAGAAATTAAGTTCTTTTTTAGCGCCAATTCCAAATTGAAAAATATTTAATATCCTATTCGAATTCTTTTACCTGAAAATTCACGACTACCCTACATATCAAGAACATAACAGACCCAAATCCTTGATCAAAAAATATACAGTTTTCTCTTTTTAATGTTGTTTAGTTGACCCATATGTTATTGTTTTTAATGATCAGTGACAATATCTGAAGAATCCCGCCAGTAAGCTGCAATGGCAAATAGTGTCAGCATAAGTATGGCGAATAAATTAAACGATTGGCTGTATAAGCTAGTCACAATTACTACACCCCAAAAACAACTTAACAAAAAGAAACCTATCCCCAAAGTACGTGATAACAAAAAAAAGACTAAGCAACATAGTTCAATTATCCCCATCCATAATATTTGGTCTTGCAGCCCCAACCTTGAAAGGTCACCCCATAGAGAGATGTGAAAAAACTTTAGAATCACATCGATAACTGTGAAGATAGACGGAACCCAGAAAAATTTGCTTTTTATTCCGTTAATGGACATCATTTGGCTGCAATTGTTAATTAAAGTACAAAGGTGTAGCACATTGATGATGTCAGAAATAAATGTATCCCTGAAGTGGACAAAGATGGACTTAAAAGGGTCGAGAGTTTTAATTATTTGCCAGCCATTTCAGAAAAAGTGTGGTCTTCAGCTTCCCCACTAATATTTGCTCCGGATAGCTCACATTTAAATTAATAAGTATTTTACGATTAAAGTACCTAGATGCATCTTTTATGGCTCGCCGGTTTATCAGGAATTGGCGGTTTGCTCTAAAAAAGGTATTTCCGCATAAACTCTCCAGTTCCTCCAGACTTTGTGTTAGAATATGTTTTTTAGAGTCGAAAGTCAAAGCGAATGCATAGTCATCCTCAAGATAAAACAACGCTATCTGATCTATCTTAACAGGTAAAATTTTGTCTCCCTTGTGCATTATGATAGAATTCTGATTGAGGGAGATTTGTTGCTCCAGTTTATAAATCAGCTTGTCGAGGGTACTGTCAGGTGTTTGGAAATTTGATCTCAACGCCATGTATTTATCTATGGCCTTTGACACACAAGCTTTATTGAATGGTTTCAATAGATAGTCAATACCATTAGCATCAAAAGCCTCCAATGCATATTTATCAAAAGCAGTACAGAAAATTATCGGAACTTCTAATTTGACGGTTTTGTATATATCAAAACTCAGACCATCGGGCAGTTGAATATCTGAAAATATTAAATCAAAATCACATTCAGTATCAAAAAAAGCAACAGCCTGTTCCACAGAAGAAAGCGTATCGACTATCTCAATGTTACTGTCAATTTTCTTTAGTGTATCAGCCAAATCTTTGGCTGTATATTTTTCGTCTTCGATAATAACCACCTTCAACATGACTCTATTTTAATAATTTTATTTTTACTGTAAAGCTTTCAGAAACGTCAACAATTTCAACGGCATTGTTAGCGACCAACGAATATCTTTTTTCGAGATTTTTAAGTCCAACACTATTACCCCTTACGCCACCAGATTTGTATATCTTGTTGTTTGATACTATCAGGTTGCCATTCTGAAAAGATATATCGAGCTTGAGCGGCCGATTTTCTGTAAACGCATTATGCTTAATTGCGTTCTCTACTAGAGTTTGCAGGGCATATACTGGAATTTTATATTCATTTTGATAGATTTCGGGAATGTTTATTCGACAGAAAAACGTACCGGAAAAGCGAATTTTCTGTAATTCTATATAATCACGGGTAAACTGCAGCTCATTGGACAGAAATATCACGGTGTTGTCGTTGGCAGAAATTGTAAATCGCAAAAAATCTGATAGTTTCATAAGGTACACCTCTGCCAATTCTGCATCATTTTTTATTAACGATTTTAATGTGCTAAGCGCGTTAAAGAGGAAATGAGGCTGCAGTTGCTGTATAAGCTGTTGATGTTCAGCTTCCAAATGCTTTATCTTAAAGTTGGCCAATTCGGCTTCGGTTTGTATTCTTTTAGACCGCAATAAAATAGCATTTGAAAGAATCAATACAATTGTGTTTAATGCCAAAATATTTAGAATAGGATAAAATGCCGATGGAGCCTCCTTTTCATCAGGGAAAGCAAAAATTTGAGACATCATCCAAATAATAGCGACAAGCAGTATTGTATACACATAGCTAAATACATATCTCTTCCATGTTTTGCTTGGCTTTTTCGCTTCCTTAATAGTTATTAGCAAAATGTTTATTACCCAGATCACCAAAGACAATAAAGTGAAAACAAGCAAAGCATGCCAAAACTCTAATTCTGCTTGTTCCATAAAGAAATAAACAGGAGAAATCTCAAAAGCCGCCATTATTGGAGAGGAAATTAATGCTATTTTGAATAAATCCTTTTTATGCATAAATATGTGAATTTACGATATAACTGATGAGCTCGTCCTGTTCCTTGTACTTTAAATGGACAAGAACGGTGATAAAAGGGCCGGAGCTTTCACTCCTACCCGGGAACACCTTATCTTGGCGTTTGCGGAGACAAGGCGTGAACTGTTATTCGCCGATTGATAAAAAACTTCTTACATCATCCTCAATTTCAAAATTTGCAATGAGACTTTACGTTTTCAGCTTTTTGCAGGAAATGAATAGTTTTTACTTTCGATCGATATTCTTGTGACTTGTTTCCGGAAAAGCTTAGGTCGGAAAGATTGTTCATGATTTTCTAATCAAAGTTCTCTCGGCATTAACATTCACGAGCCGATCGAGTCATCCCTTACAATGCAAATTTATTGATGACAAAATTTTGAAAATCACCTTTATAGCTCTCTCCAACTGGAATCCAACGATCGTGGATAATAATCCGGTTTTTAGTCAATGATTTTATCTTGTTGGTGTTTATTATAAACGACTTGTGGACTCGAAGAAAATGATCGTCTGGAAGGTTTTCACTCATACGTTTGAGCGAATTAAGTGTAATAACGGGTTTGGCTTCCTGGTGCGTGTAAATTTTGACGTAGTCTCTCAATCCTTCAATGTACAAAATCTGGCATAGCTTTATCTTAATGGACTGGTAATCCGATTTCACCAGGATATATTCCTTTTCAGCGTCAGGGGCTTCAATTTGCTCGTCATGCCTATTGTTTCGATTGGTTGTATAAAGATGATAGGCCTTGTTGGTAGCCTTTAGGAAGCGGACAAAAGAAATCGGTTTCAGCAGGTAATCAACAGCGCTTAAGTCAAAGGCTTCAAGCGCATGCTCTGAGTAGGCTGTTGTAAAAATGAACAACGGCCGATTCTCGAGGCTGCTAATAAAGTCGATCCCTGAGACATTCGGTAAGTGAATGTCAAGAAAAATCAAATCTATTTTCACTTTCTGCAGAACTTCCAGTGCATCAAATACCGAATTGCATTTCCTCTCCAACTTCAGAAACGGAGTCATCGCCACGTAATCTTCAATAATTTGCTGAGCTAACGGTTCATCATCAAGTATTATGCACTTCATTGCTTGTTATATTTAAATAAAGTTCAACGATATATCGCCCATCTTGCTGATAGACATTAAGTCTGTGTCGGTCAGGATAAACGAGATGCAAACGCTGTTTAATATTTCCCAATCCCAAGCCGCTGCCCAGCGTCTGCGTTTCTTTATTGTTTTGAAGAATCGGATTTCCAACAATAAAAATCAAATGATGGTCATTAATAGTAAGAGAAATATCGATTTTTCCGGGGCGACTGTAATCAATGCCGTGCTTAAAGGCATTTTCCAGGAAAACTGAAAATAGCAACGGTTCAATTTGCAAAATTCCAGGGTTGCCATTGACCTGAAATTGAACCTGAACAATCTCGTTCAACCTGATTCTCTGAAGCTCAATATAATTTTCAATATGCGAGATTTCACGACTCAGCAAAACTTTGGCTGTATTGGCCTCATAAATAATGTAACGCATCAAATCAGAAAGCTTCAAAATAACATCGGGCGTAAGATCTGATTTTCTCCGCGCAAGCGCATAAATTCCATTTAATGTATTGAAAAAGAAGTGCGGATTAATCTGGGCTTTTAAATACGACAGCTCAGCCGTCAGTTTTTGATTTTCAATATCTTTCAATCGCTTTTCATTCTCAAACCATTCTCTTGTTCCACGGACGCTCGTACTGACCGCTAACGTAATGAAGCTCAGCAACATATCTCCAAAACTTAAAAAGATCATTCGGCTAGGTCGTTCGCGCCGCTCAAAGTCTTTGACAGACAACGACATCCTGTTCTGCATAAATTCAGATGGCGCGGGCTGGTTCAAGTAAGAAATTCCGCTCACTGCAAGTAAAATTGAGATAATAAAAGCAGCATATTTTTTAAATTTCTTTTTTAAGAGGTAGCGTGGAATCAAAAAATAGTAATTCAGGTAAAAGATAGCAGCAAACATGACAAATGTGATCAATACCCGAAAATATCCAAAAATCCGGAGGATAGATATTTGTGCACTGTCTGGTGACTTGTTCAAGTATACATGCCTAAAATTGACTAACCAAAGGAAAAATAGGAACAGAAGCACCCATATAAAAATATGCAGAAGGACTGTCTGAAACTTAGTATGGGGATTTTTGGTCATTGCTCAAAGATTTAAAATCAGAGATATACTACTTATTTTGATGATCTCATTAAAATCAGATCTTTAAAGACTCTATACAAAACATCGAATAATTTTCAGCACTTAGTAAAAAATCAAAAGACATAATAACGCAAATTGAACTTTTTAGAACAGTATCAAACTCTTTCATTTTTTTAAGCTTGTTTATTCTTTGTTAAAAATTGGAGCAAAAAGGCTTCCTTATTTTTTGTGAGCAACCTTTTCGTACTTTCATTTGAACCATAGCTACAAATCTTTAGTTGATTGAGATTTCTTAAGACTCCAAATCATTTTGTTTGCTAGCTGTACATCGTTCATTAATATTTGAAAACTTTCTAGTATATCATTGACTAGTATTTTTGTATCTTCGGTCGTGACAAAAACCATTTCCCGCTTGCCTCTGTCAATAAGATCAACTAAATATTTTCTTGCAAGCCTTTTGATTTGGGAAATTTTATGCCTTGACCTTTTATGTTTCAGAATGCTTTTGTCAAAAATGAAGGATAAATACCAAGGTTTCCGCTTAAACAAAGAATACAAACCATTAAAAAGAATCTCAAGTTCTGTTTCTGGTGATTTATTGTTAACTGAAATTCCCTCAATCCGTTCAGTTAATTCATTTTCCAACCCTTGAAGTAACATGTTAAAAACATCTTCTTCCTTTTGTATGTGAGAAGTCAATTCAGTTGTTTCCCAATTTAATTCTCTTGCAAGAGAATCCATCGTTAGATTTTGTGCTCCTGAGCGAACAATAATTCTGCCGGCAGCTTCCATTATATTTTCTTTTTTTGAATCCATGACATCTCATTTATTAGTTAGTCCTCACTCACTTTGTTAGAACAATTAATGAGAACTTGTTTCTATTTCTTGCTACGCACATTTTATCAAACTGAAAATTTCAATGCGAAATATGAGACGAAGTTAGTTAATATTTACTATCCAACAAATTTTTTGCAATCGATGGTTAAGTTTATTAAGACTGAATATTAATAATATCTTTTTTTGTTAAAAAATTTGGCTTTTAAAAAATCACTTCAAATTTTGATAGTAAATACTCACTTACGCTTCAGTACGACTGTTTAACGTCGCAGTGGATATTCTAGGCAGTAAGGTATGAAAGCGCTTACCACTTCCAAAATTGCCAGACGGATTTCACTTACCGAGGATGCTCTCTTTCTTCATTTTTTATCAAACGATGAAATTATTCGCAGCATTTTGAACACCATTTTCCTGACAATGATCTAACTCGTGGGCGGAATCATCATCCAAAATGAGACTGCATCCTCGATATTGAAAAGAATTATGGAGTTTATCCTGCGCGATTTTCAAGAGAACCCGACACATAAATCGCTCTTATTTTCGAAGAATTTATTTTTGGTAACGACTCGCTGCGCATTTTTATTTACAATGCTCTTACCAACAACACACTGGGTAGCATGAAGATCTATTTCCAACAAGTGATTGGGCAAGGATAAGCCCAAAAAGAGTTGACAGAAACGATAGATTCCCAAAATTTAACACTCCTTTTCATTGGTACCATCCGCTTGCTGGCAATAAAATGGAAGTTGTCTTGTCATAAGTTAGATAATGAAGAGTGAAAGGAAGTAGGCGTTATACTAGGATAATGAGCCTACTCCGAAAAGCCAATTAAAACGTTCTTACAAAGCCTTACAAAAAAACTGAAAAATCTTTTACTTTTAAAAATTCGAATTGAGAACCAATCCGGGTTTCATTACTAAACTAAAATGTTCGCTCTGCAATATGTCCGTTCCAAGACAAATTTTGCCGGTTTTGGTATTGAATTACAATTTCAATGAAGGAATAAAATTTAAATTTGTATTGTAATGAAAACACATTCAAATATAAAAAAACTTTTACTTGTTACGCTTTATACTTCTCCTTTAATAGGAATACTGGCTATTACCCCAATATTTATAATAAGGGCTGTATCTTACAATATATATCCCAAGGCAGTTTTATCAATTACATTAATCATCTTTTTTGCCTGGATAATAAATATTGTCATTCTTTATTTCCTGGGAGTACTTGAATACAGAAAAAAACTACTCAACAGATTAAGATACTTTGTAAGCTATTTACTATCTGTTAGTTTCATCATGTTTGCAATCAGAATGCGTAAAATAATTTTTTCCACGATTAACACCCACAGCGAGATAACCCAATCCCATTCTCCTTACGCAACTATCGTTATGGCAATTTCACTGAATACAGTTATACTAATTCTCATGGATTTACTATTACTCAGAGAAAAGAAAACGAAAATTGAAATTGAAAATGCCCAACTAAAACAAAAAAACAGCGAGGCCATGTATCAACAGTTAAAACAGCAAATACATCCTCATTTTTTGTTTAACTCATTGAATACGCTTAAAGCTCTTATAAATAAATCGCCTGATATTGCAGAAGATTATCTCATAAAGTTGTCCGATTTTTTAAGGGTGTCAGTTTCTACAGGAAACGACAATATTGTAAAGATAAAAGATGAATTGAAATTATGCCTAGATTACTTAAAAATGCAAAAAATCAGGTACAGCGGAGCTTTGAAGTTTAACATCGATATTCCTGAAGAAATTAAAAAAACAGGGTTTGTTCCTGTATTTTCACTTCAATTATTATCTGAAAATGCGATCAAACATAATGCGTTGACCAACGAATCACCTTTACAAATACAGATAAAATATGACGAAGGCTGGATTACTGTAATCAACGATCTGCAACCTAAATTAACTACCGAAACAACAACCGGTTCAGGCCTGACAAATCTTGCCGAACGATACAAAATTTTATCGGGCGATGAAATCATTATTAGTACAACAGCTAATCAATTTTCAGTAAGTATTAAAATTCTCAGAAATGAAAATAATAATCATTGAAGATGAGCAGTATACAGCAGAGAATTTGGCTGAAACTATTTTGAAAGTTGATGATAAGGCACAAATTACAGCAAGTTTACGGTCAGTTAAAGAAGCTGTTTCTTATTTTCAAAATAATGAAAAGCCGGATTTAATATTTTGCGACATACAATTAGGCGATGGCTTAAGCTTTGAAATATTTAATCAAATTCCAATCAAATCTCCTGTTATTTTTTGTACCGCTTATGATGAATACGCGTTGAATGCATTTAAAGCGAACGGAATAGATTACATATTGAAACCGTTTACTAAAAAAACAATTCAGGAATCGCTTAAAAAATACAGGGAGCTAAAGCATAGTTTCACCAGCAATGCCCCGTCATACAAAACAATACTTGAGCTACTGGGAGAAAGAAGAAGTCAAAAACAGGCCTCAGTATTAGTTTACCATAAAGAGCATATCATTCCTGTAAAAGTAGATGATATCGCACTGTTTTACATTGAATCTGAAGTTACACATCTGATAACTTTTAACAAACAACGATACTCAATAAGTAAAACACTTGAAGAACTAGAAGAAATTACAGGAAGTGATTTTTACAGGACTAACAGGCAATTTTTAATTAACCGCAAGGCTATTGACAATGCATCCCGGTATTTTGCCCGCAAGTTATCTGTAAACCTCATCATACCTTTCAAAGAGAAAATACTTGTCAGCAAAGAAAAATCAAAAGATTTTTTGAATTGGTTAGAGGGTAGTTCTTAGTTAAACTGGAGATTGAGTTCGGTATTTTAGAGAGAGGATTGTCTTTTATCTTAGGCTTTTTGGCAGTATTGCAATTCCATAATCCAACAATTACATCAGTTTTGTAAACACCAATTTCAATTCCGAAATAATGAGAGTACGGGGAGGTATCTCCCCCTTTTTAATGAAGAATCTTCTTTTGAAGTACTTTTCAAGCAGTTCAACTTTCCCCGAAAATGTCTCATCCTCTTTTTTGTCTGCTTGGGTTATATATTATTATAAATAAAGGTACCTGTTCGTAATTTTACCCATTCGAAAAAAAGAAAATGAAATTGAAAGGATTATTTATTCTAACAATATTCTGCTTGTTGGTTTTCTCGACTTTCTCTCAAACAAAACACGTAACTATAAGTGGTTATGTAAAAGACGAAAAAACGGGAGAAGAATTAATTAATGCAACGGTATTTATTAAAGAATTACAAGCTACAGGAACAATTACTAACGCTTACGGCTTTTACTCCATCTCCATTCCCGAAGGCGATTATACAGTAAGTGCCCAATTCATAGGATACGAACCAAAACCAGTTACAATAAATTTATCCCAGAACACAAATTATAATTTCACGCTTAGTGAAACAGCCAGCGAACTGGAAGAAGTAGTTGTAACTGCGGAAAAGAAAGATGATAACATTACCAAAATACAAATCGGAGTTGAAAAAATAAATGCAAAAACGATAGAAAAAATTCCTGTATTATTTGGTGAAAAAGATATCCTCAAAGCCATTCAGTTGATGCCAGGAGTAAAGGCAGCCGGGGAAGGGAATAGTGGATTTTATGTTCGTGGCGGCGCTGCGGATCAGAATTTAATTTTATTAGATGAAGCGACGGTTTACAACGCCTCACACCTGTTAGGTTTCTTTTCTGTGTTCAATTCCGATGCCTTAAAAGACGTGACCCTTTATAAAGGAAGCCAACCATCCGAATATGGTGGTCGCCTCTCTTCTGTATTAGACATTAAAATGCAGGAGGGTAACAATCAAAAATTCGGAGTCGAAGGAGGTACTGGTTTGATTTCTTCTCGTTTAAAGATTGAAGGGCCAATAGAAAAAGACAAAGGTTCTTTTACTATCTCAGGAAGAAGAACTTACGCAGATCTGTTTCTTAAGCTTTCGAAAGATAGTTCTGTAAATCAATCAAAGCTATATTTTTATGATCTAAATGCCAAGGCAAACTATCGCATAAATGAAAAAAACAGGATCTTTATCTCTGGTTATTTTGGCCGAGATGTACTTGGTTTCGAAGATCGGGTCGGAGTTGATTGGGGAAATACTACCGGAACTCTAAGGTGGAATAATCTAATCAATGATAAAGTCTTTGCCAACACTTCTGTTATTTTTAGCAATTACGATTACAACATTCATACAGATTTTGGAAGCACAGAAGGGGATATTATTTCAAGAATACAAAACTACAACATCAAACAAGATTTTCAGTATTTTAAAAACTCGAAAAATAAATTCAAGTTTGGGTTTAATTCGATTTATCACAATATAATACCAGGCGTTATTACGGCTGAAACCGAGTATTCGATTAGTGAATTAGATCTCCCTCACAAGTATGCGTGGGAAAATGCAGTTTACATTTCTCATGAATACAAAGCTAATAACCTGCTCGGGATTGAGTATGGTATTCGCCTGTCGAGCTTTAGCGTATTGGGTCCGGGAGAATTTTACTCTTACAATTCATCAGGTGAAACTATAGGCACCACGACTTATGGTTCAGGAGAGTTTGTAAAAACATTTTTAAACATTGAACCGCGCATCGCTATTAAACATATCATCAATAATAAAAGCTCTTTTAAATTAATGTATGGAAGGAATGTCCAAAATCTGCACTTAATTTCAAATTCTACTTCAGGTAACCCCACCGATTTATGGATACCCAGCAGTAATAATGTAAATCCAGAAATTGCCGATCAATTTTCTCTTGGTTATTTCCGGAACTTCAAAAATAATACTTATGAATTTTCTACGGAAGTTTATTACAAATACTTGCAAAACCAGATTGATTACAAAGATGGAGCTGAGCTACGATTTAACGAAAGCGTAGAGTCACAGTTACTCTTTGGAACGGGTAGAGCGTATGGTATGGAATTTTCCCTCAGGAAAAAATACGGAAAATTGCACGGTTGGATTGGCTATACCTTAGCCCGCACCGAAAAAAGGATGGATGAAATAAATAATGGGGAATATTATCCCTCAAAGCAAGATAGAACACACGATATCTCTATTGTGGGTATCTATGATCTTTCTGAAAAAATAACTTTATCAGCGTCATGGGTATTCTACACTGGCAATGCTGTTACTTTCCCAAGCGGGAAATATGAAGTAGCCGATCAAGTCGTAAATTATTATACTGAGCGGAATGGCTATCGTATGCCAGATTATCACCGCCTTGACCTTGGTATGACCTTGCAACGAAAAAAAACGGAAAAGTTTGAATCCAGCTGGAATTTTTCGCTATATAATGTTTATGGACAGGAAAATGCCTATTCCATAACATTCGAGGAAAATCCTGATGACCCTTCAAAAACACAGGCAGTCCAAACAACTTTATTCCGTTGGGTTCCGTCGATTACTTACAACTTTAAATTCTAAGTAATGAAAAAGCATATTTTAAAACTTGCGATCGGGTTTATTTTTCTGTTTATCGCTTGTGAAAAAGAAATCGATATCGATCTCAATACATCAGAATCCAAAATAGTTATTGAAGGTCTTGTATCCGACCAGCCAGGTCCCTATATGGTGAAACTCACCCGCACCGTAGACTTTGACGATGACAATACTTTTCCACCCGTCTCTGAGGCCAGAGTCACAATTTATGATGATGTCGGAAATATAGAGGTACTTACTGAAACCATGGCGGGAGTTTATAATGCAACTGCCATACAAGGAACCCCAGACAGAATGTATACCCTCGAAGTTACAGCCGATAATAAAACCTATAAGGCTGTTTCAACAATGCCTTCACCGGTAGACATTGACACCCTCACTGTTGAAGATACCGGTGACTTTGGTCCTGCCGGACACGGAAAAACCATAAACGTTCAATATGCTGATCCCTCCGGAGAAAGCAATTACTATCGCTTTGTTCAAATAATTAATGGCATTGAACAGGATGGTGTTTTTATTGACAACGATGAGTTACAAGATGGCGAAATTAAAAACCTCCTCTTAACAAATTATTCTGAGAACACAAAGCTAAATGGAGGAGATTATGTAACCGTGTTACTTCAAACCCTTGATGAAGGGACCTATGAATATTTCAGAACTTTAAGGCAGATAAGCGGAAGCGATGGAGGTCTTATCGGGCAGTCAACATCACCAGCCAACCCTGTGTCCAATATTAATAATGGAGCATTGGGCTATTTCAATACTTGTGCAGTAACATCCAAATCAATTATTATTCCTTAAAGCTTCTAGAACTGGCTTTTGTAATGTTTAACAATCAATTCTTTGTTTAACCCCTTTTTTGTCCGCTTTAGCCAGTCTATACTTTTATCGTCGAAACAGTCCGATTAAATTTGAAACGAAAAAATGACAATTACAATATTTTGTGAAACAACCCAGGAGAAGACTCTTCACCCAATATTCGGAAAGCTATCGGGATTGCAAGTTCTCACAAATCGATGCATCCTCTGGCGCATTCTAGTCATTGGAAAAGGGGAAAAAATACGAGAATCTCAATTAATGCTTTTACCATGAGCTCATTAAATTCAAAGTTTTTGCAATTGGCAATTATTTCAATATGGGTTAGTTTATTTATATCAGGTTGTTCCCAGCCAAAATACATTTCTTCAAAATGGAACAGCGAGGAATACAAACAGGTTGAAAATGTTCCGGCTTATGATTATCAATATGATAAAGACAATGAGCTTTTTTATATGGCTTCGCATAGCAGAAATAACCTGTTTATCCATCTGAAAACTAATGAGGAAACCGTCCAAACAAAGCTACTCATGTTTGGCTTTACGGTTTGGATAGAAACAACCGCAAAAAATAAAAAACAAATGGGAATAAGGTATCCGATTGCCAGAAACGACCGGAAACAAGTTATGGCAACCGGCCTAAATCGTTCCGGCGACGTAAAGGGTGATTTCCAAGAGAATCAGAACGCCATACTTAATCAGTTAAATGAAATAGAATTAATTGGTTTTGAAGGATCTAGAAGCATCATTCATTTATCCGAAACGAATGATAAGGATATAAGGCGAACTATAAAATTCAGCGGAAATGGTGACATGCTATATATAAACTTACTATACCAATGGAACGAATCAAAATTGATCCCACAAATGAAAATAATTTGAGTTTGAACATGGAATCGGGTAATCCGGAAATTCAGAAGCCTACAGCATTAGAGGGCAGACCAGCCGGCAGAGCTATGGGTGGTGGCCGCCCGGGAGGGGCAGTTGGAAGACCGGGTGCGAGTATGGGTATGGGACGAAATCCTCAAGCCAAGCAAAAAGGGAAAGAGGAAATTTCCCAACCGATAAAAATTAAACTAATCATTAAACTTTCAGCGAATGAAGATATCAGATAAAATAATACTATTAATAGCACTGTTCACTTCTGCTCTGGTAGTGTCCGCACAAAATGAAATACCGAACAGGTTAAATTTAGATGATTGTATTAAAATAGGGTTTCAAAATAATCCCAAACTTCAATCTTCTGAATTATTTGTTGAAGAAAACAAAACAAAAATCGATGAAGCACACTCGGTTTTTTATCCAAAGGTAAACCTGAATTCGAATGCAACGACCTATTCAAACAACAATGGCAGCCAGCGTTATGAAAATTATAACACAGGCATTTCAGCGTCCTATAATTTATTTAACGGATTCAGGACAAAAGCAGGCTACAATGCAGCAAAGGATAATTACGAGGCAAACATTTTTCAGCACGAATCCATTAAACAGGATTTGGTCCTCAATATCACCTATGCGTATTATAAAACTTTACAGGCAGAACGTATCCTGAGAAGCACCGAAGAAGCGGTGAAAAATTCTCAGTTGCATTTAGATTTTGCCCATGCCAGAAATATAGCCGGTATGGCAACCCGTTCCGATATTCTTAAATCGGAGGTTGAGCTCTCAAATGCCGAACTGGAAAAGATAAAAGCAGCCAATTCACTTCTTGCTGCCAAAGGAAACCTGAATCAATTAATGGGATTGCCCTCAAATAATCTGACAGAAATTGTCGATGACCTTTCTGAATTGAATGAAAACCCGGTACTGTCCTATGATTCGCTTTTTGCCGAAGCAATGGAATCACGTGTGGAGGTCAAAAGGTTTTATTCATTGTTGAACGCGCAGCAAAACTATATTCAGCTTGCTAAAGGTGAATATTACCCTTCGCTCGATGCCAATGCCAATTACAATTTTGCCGGTGAAAAAACATCGGGGATGCAGCAGAATTGGTGGTTGGGATTGTCACTCACAATACCTGTCTTCAAAGGCTTTTCAACTAAAGCCCGGGTTACTGGTGAAGAAATTGCCTTGAAAGGACTTAAACAGGATTTTGAAGCGCTAAAACAACAAATAGGACAGGAAGTTTGGTATGCATTTCTGGCAGTTAATGAATCCATAGACAAGATTGAAACAACATCTAAAGGATTGGAAAGCGCCCGTGAAAATTTATCCATTGCTGAAGGCGAATACAAGGAAGGCGCCGGGTCAATTATTCAACTAACCGATGCACAGACAACCTTTGTAACTGTTGAGCAAAATTATATCCAGTCTGTAGCAGATTATAAAATATCACTTGCTGAATTGGAAAGAACTATTGGTAAATAAAATACCTGAAAAACAAAGTAAAAAATGAAAAAATCGTATTGGATAATTGGATTACTGATAATCATTGCAGCCTCGTTTTTTGTTTGGTTTTTCATTTTTAAACCAAACGATAAAAATGAAAAAAACGTTCAAACTGCAGAGGTTGTTAGAAGAGATATTGGGTCCACTGTACTTGCAACAGGAATAATAAAGCCGCGGGTTGGGGCCGAAGTAAAAGTTGGCTCCCGTATTTCGGGAGTTGTAAAGAAACTACGTGCCAATATCGGCGATTATGTTGAGGCCGGTCAGGTTATTGCTGAACTTGACAATGCCGAACTCCGGGCAAAACTAAACCAGAACATTGCAGCAATGAATAAAGCAGAAGCAGATTATGAGTATTCAAAATTAAACCTGGAAAGGCAAAAATCATTGCATGAACAAAACTATATATCTCAACAACAGTACGATATAGCAGAAAATGCGTTCAAAATTTCAGGAGCACAGTTAAAACAGGCTAAAGCAAACGTGGAAGTTGCCAAAGTTCAACTTTCCTACACTACTATTTATGCTTTAACCTCAGGAATTATAGCTTCGGTTTCCACACAGGAAGGTGAAACCGTGATGGCAGGGCTGGCAGCTCCTACTTTTGTTAATATTATTGATTTGAACCGGCTTGAAGTACAGGTTTATGTGGATGAAACGGATATCGGTAAAATTCTAGTGGAACAAGAAGTTACATTTACAGTTGACACCTATACCGATACTGATTTTAATGGTAAGGTAACAGCTATATACCCCAAAGCTGTGATACAGGATAATGTTGTTAATTATATTGTTGTGGTTGAGATAGAAGATTTTCAGGATAAAATACTCAGGCCTGAAATGACGACCACAGTGACCATATATTTGGAAACCAGGAAAGATGTTCTTACCGTTCCTTCCAGGGCTATCACAAGAGAGAAGGGCGAGAGATTCGTCACTGTGGTTGATGGGGATGCACAAATAAAGAAAAAAATAAAGACCGGCTGGCATGATTACAGTTTCACTGAAGTTATTGATGGACTTACAGACGGGGAAATTGTGCTGCTACCGGAGTGAATTATAAGCATAATTCTGTTGTCTTTAAAAAATAAATAAGGAGAAAATAAAGATGAATGACGTAATTATTAAAGCCGAAGGGCTAAGCAAAATTTACAACAAGGAAGCCAGCGGCGAAGTAGTCGCTTTGCGCAACGTGTCGCTCAAAATACATAAAGGCGAATTAATAGCAATAATGGGCGCTTCCGGCTCCGGAAAATCCACCTTAATGAATATCATCGGGTGTCTGGACAACCCAACAAACGGCTCGCTGTATTTTGATGATGCAGAAGTAAATAAACTGGATGATGAAGCACTTGCCAGGGTTAGAAATAGAAAAATTGGTTTCGTGTTTCAATCTTATAACCTGCTGGCACGGACAAGTGCATTGGAAAACGTGGAGCTGCCGTTGATTTATTCAGACAGAACCAATATCAGAAAACTTGCTAAAGATGCATTAATATTAGTAGGGCTTGAAGGCAGAATGCAGCATCATCCCGGCGAATTATCCGGTGGTCAACAACAACGTGTTGCAATTGCGCGGGCTTTGGTGAACAATCCTGAAATAATTCTGGCCGATGAACCAACCGGAAACCTCGACACTAAATCAAGCTATGAGATAATGGCGCTCTTTCAAAAATTGAACGACGAAGGAAGGACAATCGTACTGGTCACTCATGAGCAGGATATCGCAGAACATGCCAAAAGGATAATTAAAATTTCCGATGGCATTATAGAAAGTGATGAATTAAATAATTCGCCAAGGAATGCTAAAAAACAACTCGCTGAATTATTAAAGGAGGTGGAAAGATGAAAACTAAAAGGATAATTCTAAATGCCCTGAAAAGCCTGGGCAAAAATAAACTCCGTTCGTTCCTGATGATGATTGGGATAATTATCGGCATTTTCGCATTAACCCTAATTGTTTCAGTTGGTTTTGGCGCAAAAGGACTGGTAATGGAAAGGGTTAATAAATTTGGCACTGAAAGCCTTATGGTATTTGCCGGGGGCGGAGTTCAGCTATCACAGATGAATGCAAATCAAGGCAGTACAACATTAAAGGCCGAAGATGCTGAATATTTGGAACGTGAAATCTCCGAAATTGAAGGAGTGGCTCCCTTTAGCCGTAAAGGAAATTCGGAGTTAAAATATTTTGAAAAATCTCATTCATCTGCTGTATTTGGAATAACCCCTGCGTATGCTATGATTTGGAACTGGGATGTTACAGAAGGTGATTTTATTACCGACGAAGATATGAATACACTCAACCGTGTTTGTTTAATTGGCCCAACGGTACAAAAAGAACTTTTTGGTGATACTTACCCCATCGGAGAACAAATCAGAATCGGCAACATCCAATTTGAAGTAAAAGGCATTCTTGAAGCAAAGGGAACAAGTCCGGGAGGGGGTGATATGGATAACCGTATTATGATACCACTTACCACCTTTATGCGTCGTGTTGCCAATATTGACTATTTATCCGGCGTTAAAGTCTTGCTGCACAATCCCAAGGATATAGATGTAACGGTTGAGAAAATTAGTCAAATTTTACGCGAACGGCACAGCATTGCAGAAGGCGTACCCAATGATTTTACCGTTATCACTCCTACCGAGGTAACAAAAATGGCAGAGAAAGTTTCAGGCACCTTTAATATATTTCTGGCGCTGCTTGCTGCTTTGTCTTTAATAACGGGAGGATTTGTGATTGCAAACATCATGACTATTTCTGTCCATGAAAGAAAAAAAGAGATTGGATTGAGAAAGGCTGTTGGCGCCAGCAGAAAAAAAATTGTTGCCCAATTTCTGGTTGAAGCACTTGCGGTAACTATATCAGGAGGTATAATTGGCATTACTCTTGGCGGCGCAGGCGCAATAATCCTGGGAATTGTGATGCAAATGCCTGTTTCTGTCTCATGGGAAAGTATTTTGATAGGAGTAGTATCTTCAAGCGCAATTGGGATTTTTGCAGGTATTCAGCCAGCGAAAAAGGCGGCACGGCTGAACCCCATAGAAGCCTTAAAATAATGGTGCTTATGTGGGCAGTTCAGGCAAATGAATTAATATAAGCATGAAAATATCAAAAAGTATAAAAATATCACGTAGTCAATTACTATCTAATAAGTTAAGAACTTTTTTCTCTTTGATAGGGGTTATTATTGGTGTTTCGGCTGTAATTATTATGGTTGCCATTGGCAATGGCGCCCAGAATGAAGTGCTAAGCAAAATAGAATCAATGGGGACAAATCTTATTATTGTAAATGCCGGACAGGTGCAAAAAAATGTTGGAAGACAACAAATAAGTGGAACTGTTACCAGCTTGATCCTCAAGGATGTTGAAATGCTTGCATCGGAGTGTCCTGACGTAAAAATGGCTGCTCCCGTTCAAACAAAAAAGATGCAGGTAAAATGGGAAAATTTAAGCACCAACACAACCATTACAGGAACCACTTCCGATTACCAGGTTATAAGAAACTTCCAGGTTGAAAAGGGCATTTTTTTTACGGAAGAAGAAGATAAAGCCTATCTTAGAGTTGCTGTGTTGGGCCAAACAGTGGTAAATAATTTATTTGATGGAAGAAATCCGGTTGGTGAAACAATAAGGATTGGACGAATTCCTTTTTCAGTTATCGGGGTTATGGAGCCCAAAGGGTCAGACCTTAATGGAGTTGATCAGGATGACCAGATATTTATCCCGATTCAAACAGCATTGCGCCGGGTCTTTAATCTGAATTATATCAATACAATTAATGTTCAGGCCGCTTCAATCGAAGAAATGGACAATGCCACCGGCCAAATATCTGAAGTGTTGCGCGAACAACACCGGTTAAACAAACAAAACAAACCCGATGATTTTACCATTCAGAACCAAATAGAGCTGTTGGAAACCCAAAAAGAGACAACCGGTACTTTTACGGCACTTATCGTAAGTACGGCAGGGGTTTCTTTACTGGTAGGTGGAATTGGTATTCTCGCCATCATGTTAATTGCAATAAGGGAAAGAATCAATGAAATTGGCTTGCGTATGGCAGTAGGTGCAAGCAAAAAAGATATATTACTTCAATTTGTAATTGAATCTTCCATTCTTAGCATCGCGGGTGGAATAATTGGTATTGTTACCGGAGTTTTGGCTTCGGTTGTCATTATTTTTGCCACTGACTGGACTTTGAACATCTCTATTCCGTCCATAATATATTCGTTCCTGTTTTCATTGGCCGTTGGTTTATTCTTCGGGGTTTATCCTGCACTTAAAGCATCCAGACTCGATCCGATAGACGCATTGAGGAGTGAATAAATGGTTCCGGAATAATCAACCAGCAGTTTATCACGGGCTTTCGATATAACCTTTCCGCTTGCTTTCCCTCACCGGATGCCGAATCACAACCCCATTCACATCGGGTACAAAAAACGAATGACCTCCCCTAGCCTTTCAGATTTCCACCTGAAAGAATCTCAGTACCTGATCATACATCTCCATAGATGTGATAAAGACAATTTGGATTATACTGGGACAACAAGCTTTTCAGGCTTTCCGATACCCATTAGATGCTACAAATATCAGGTTCTCGGACTCTGCTGGAATTTCCTGCTTGATCTGGGATTATTCCTTCAAAGCTAGTTGATCAGGTTAAGGAAGAAGCAGAAAATCAATTCAATACGAGACAGTTGCAATACATAAAGACGTCCACAAACATATTCTACTCTTTCGCAGAACTTTACTCGGCATTTAAGGTGCTGCAATTGATTTCCCTGTTTGAATCAATCAAACGCACGTTGAATAATTTCCCAAGCGTAATAACGGTCAGCAAAAATATTCGAGCAAGATGTTGCAGAGTTAATTAATTTGCAATCCACTTGAGTGTCCCAAAAATATTTTTAATAATAATCATCGGACTACTGATCATACCAGCAACTATTCAAGCCCAGTCTACACTCAATATTGGGATTCTTAAGGATGCAGATATCAATGAATTTGAACTTCTCAGCACCCAATTAAAGCTTGAGATAGAAGCACTAACTGAGATTGGTGACCGTGTGACTTTTAAAGAAGTGACTTCAGCGTGGGATTACGAATTAGTTGTGGTCGAAAGAAATTTTAGAGGACGGCCTTTTATTAGGCCAAAAATCAAGGAACTGAAAATTGATTAAAGTAACCCCTATTGATCAGTTCCGGATTTCCACCACATTCCTTTACAAAAACGGCTATCCATCTCTCCCACAATTCAATGGAGAATCTTCTCTTTGCTGTTTTATAACCCAATCCGTTGAGCTTTTTGTAGAGCTGCAATAACATGGCGGCGCTAAGTGTCATATACAGCATGACTGTTATCCCGTTCTTGCTGACAGAGATAAAATGACTGGCATTAAGCTCTTGTTTTATAAAGCGGAAGCAATTATGGAGAGCTCTCCATAAGGCATTTAAATGGATCAAACAGCATCTTAAAGTGAAAAGCTTTTGGGGCCATACCCTTAATGCTGTAAAAACACAACTCTATTGTGCGCAGCAATTACCACATATTGTTTGGTGGCCATTATAAGCAAAGAACTGAAAATAGACCGTTCAACCTACGAAATTCTACAAATTTTAGGAATATCGCTACTGGACAAAACTCCTATCAAAGAGTTACTTACAAACAATGATTACAAAAATGTCAAAGAACTAAATTATAAACAATTGTCACTCAGTCTCTTTTAACGAGACAGTAGTGTCTTAATTTCCTCCTTCTCCGTCGGAGATTCATTGGTTTTGGATTTG
>SWCA01002821.1_pt1 | contig 23015 bp, 14 predicted proteins | sample 4692961 | NCBI WGS metagenome assembly SWCA01 (sample SAMN10267275, study PRJNA491770) | bioreactor metagenome | isolation source: DHS bioreactor inoculated with | place: Japan: off Shimokita Peninsula
CACCAGTGCGAATGAAATCGCGATCAAGGCATCCTTTTTAATATCGTCAGAAATGGTCGGCCCAACTTTTGCCGAACTCATACGATGCTCGCTGATGAAGGTATCCATATCCATATCACCACCAATAAAACCACCTTCCTGCAAACCCTGTAGCATGAGTTGTTCCACTTCATTGTCAACATCATCGGTCAGTTCGTCAATTTTATATTCGGTCGTGATTTTCACCTGGTTACTTCCGCCAAAAGTTTTTACTTCGGGGGCTTGTCCGTAAAAAGAAGCCAGTGCCTGTCCTACCTCAGCCACTTTCACTTCTTCGTCAAAACGAACGACGTAGGTACGTCCACCTTTGAAGTCGATACCGTAGTTAAACCCACGGATTACAAATGAGAAAATCGAAATTACAATCAGGGCTCCGGAAACGATGTAAGCAATTTTCCTTTTTTCCAGGAATTTAATATCGGCATTCCTCAACCAGTTGTCAGTAATTTTAGAGGTGAATGTAATCTTCGCGTCTTTACCCAACTGACGCTCAAAAATCAACCGAGTCAGGAAAATGGCTGAGAACAGCGAAGTAAAAATACCTATAATCAAGGTAGTCGCGAAACCTTTAATCGGACCGGATCCAAACATATAAAGTACAATACCGGTCAACAAGGTCGTTACCTGTCCGTCAATAATCGCTGAATAAGCATTTTTATAACCATCGGCTATAGCCAGCTTCAAACCTTTTCCGGCTTTCCGTTCTTCCTGAATCCGCTCAAAGATCAGCACGTTGGCATCAACCGACATGCCAATGGTCAACACAATACCGGCAATACCCGGAAGCGTCAGCACAGCTCCAATTGAAGCCAGTACTCCAATCACAAAGAACAGGTTGGCCAGCAAGGCCATGTTGGCTGTCAGACCAGCCATTTTGCTATAGAAGAAGAACATATAGCCCAATACCAACAAGAAGGCGATGAAGAATGACCACATACCGCTGTTAATGGCTTCCTGCCCCAGTGAAGGCCCAACAATTTCTTCCTGAAGGATGCGTGCCGGAGCCGGCATTTTACCCGATTTCAGAATGTTTGCCAAGTCTTTCGCCTCTTCAACAGTTTCCAAGCCTGTAATACTCGAACGACCACCGGTAATTTCACCGTTTACATTGGGGAATGAACGAACGTAATCGTCCAATACAATGGCAATTGATTTGCCAATATTCTCTTTGGTCAGGCGGGCCCAAGTTTTAGCACCTTCCGCGTTCATGGTCATGCTAACTTCCGGACGGCTGCCAAACTGTTCGTAGTCCTGACGGGCATCCACAATCACGTCTCCTTCAAGTGGTGCACGGCCATCGCGGCTGGTCACTTTAATGGCGATCAAGCGGAAGAAATTTCCGCCTTCGTCCACCGCTTTTGAAGTCCATTTAAAATCCATGCTCCGCGGAATGATCGACTTGATCTGGGGCATATTCAGGTAGGTATTAACCGTAGAAGTATCTTTAGAATGTGCAGTTCCGACAACTGGTCCGGGGAACAACTGTCCATCAGCTGTTGTGCTTGGATTTAACACAGAAAACAACGGGAAATTCCGTCTGATATCAGCCATGTTGTCCAATTCGCCCAAACTGTCTGTTTCTGTTTGCAACTCATCAAGCAACGAACCTTCTTCGCTGGTTGTTGTGTCCTCTTCAGCAACTCCCTCGCCCTCAACCTCAGCTGAGTCAGTTTCAGAAGCGGCAGCTTTTAAGTCAAGGATTTCCTTCAGTTGCTGATTTACCTGCATCAGGTATGGATACACTTCGCTGTTATCCCAGGTTTCCCAAAACTCAAGATTGGCAGTTCCCTGCAACAGTTGGCGAACCCGTTCCGGATTGTCAACTCCGGGAAGTTCAACTAAAATACGGCCATGCGTTTGCAGCGGCTGAACATTGGGTTGGGCCACACCAAAACGGTCGATACGGGTTCGGATGATATTAAATGAGTTTTCGATGGCAGCATCCGTTTCCTGACGAATCACACGCAAAACATCGCTATTCGATGAATTGTAGTTCACTTTATTTTTCAACTCCAGGGTGTTGAAGATCGCCGCCAAACGCGCATCGGGATCAATCTCCTCAAAGGCACGTCCAAACAGGGTTACAAAATCATCCTGGCTGTCGCGCTGCATTTCCTGTGCCCGCTTGATCGCTGCGTTAAAAGTTTCGTCGGCACTGTAGTTGGACAATGATTTGATCAAATCAACCACCGACACCTCGAGTGTAACGTTCATCCCACCTTTCAAGTCAAGACCAAGGTTCATTTCCTGGGCTTTCACTTCTTTATAGGTGTAACTGCGTATTCCTAAAAGGTTGTAAACTTCCTCACCTGCGATTGAATCCAGGTAATTCCGCTCTTTTGTTGCGTCGCCCTGGGCATATTCGCGGGCGTCGCGTTCTACCTGCTTGGCTTTAAAAGTAAAGGTAAGCTGGTAAACACAAACCAAAGCCAGTAAAATGGCAAAAGTTCTGATTAATCCTTTGTTTTGCATTTGTCTAAAATTTAGATTTTATGTGTTTGTTTATTTTCTTAATGAAATCAACTTCGGGCCGGAACCGGCTATCGTACAAAAACTTAAACGAATTGGAGAATTCGAATAAACCTTATGCTTTCGGGGCATTGTCATCGGAACTGGAATGATGACAGATGATGAATTTACGAAAATGAACCATGAGGTTTTGCGGCGATCGCTCTTTCAGCGATTCGGCTTTTAGCAAATGGTAAGCTTCCTGATTGTGAAAGGCAGTCAGAAATCTATCCTGCCCAATGGTAAATAAGATTTTGGAAACCAATCGGTCGCAACCCATGCGAATTTTGAAGCTGCTGGCCGGATTACAAAAGTAAGCCGGCGACACGTCAACCTGTGGTTCAGAAGCATCCTGCCGGTGTTTTACCAACTGCTCAGGCAGTTGATCATGGCACAAATCGAAAATTACTGCTCCGGCTGCCAGTGTAATAAACACCAGCAGGCGCAGGGCAATTTGTTTTGATATGATTCTTTTTAATTTCACCAGCTTTTAGTCAACAGGTCGCAAATATATTCATTTTTGTGAAACGAACATGAATTATCGCCTGAAAACAGCAGGGTATTTTAAAACAGTTTCTTTCATTTCCGGGGTCTTGAAAATGAAATTGTTTCGTATTTGTAATCGATCACGCACTGGTGCTTTTTCAACAGGTCGCTTCCAAGCAATCCACAAATACGAACATCGCAGTACTTCCGGTAAATTTCGTTCACATGATCAAGGTTTATCAGCGCCACTTTCTGCGCCGTGATTTTTAGTTTTCCAAACGCCATGGAGCGAAGTTCCCCAACTCCTGTTTCAACCATCCCTTCGCTGATTCCGGCACTTTGGTACTCTTCGTCGTTTGTTGGTTCAACAAGTGTATAATACTTCTCCAAACGTTTATCAAATACTGTTTTTGAAGCCCCGGTATCAATAATCCAGTAGCCTTTTTCGCCATCTTCAAATTTCCCCTGCACCAACAAGTGGTAGTTATGATGCTCCAACTCAATTAATTCGACCGGTATTTTCGCCATAAAACTAAAAAAATGCCCCCACACATGCAGAGGCATTAAATATAGTGTTTAACTTCGATTTGTTATACTTCGAGCAGGTCATTCACTGCCTTTACACCTTCGGCACTGGCAACCAGTTTTTCCTTTTCGGCATCAGAAAGCGAAATCTCAATGATCTTCTCAATTCCATTTTTACCCAACACACAAGGAACACCCAGTGAGATGTCATTCAAGCCATATTCACCTTCCAGCAACGCGGAACAAGCAAACATCTTTTTAGAATCCAGAGCGATCGCTTTCACCAACTCAGAAACAGCGGCACCCGGAGCATACCAAGCACTGGTTCCCAGTAATTTGGTCAGGGTAGCACCGCCAACTTTCGTGGCTTCCACCACTTCGGCCATTTTTTCTTCGGTAAGAAATTCAGAAACGGGAACGCTGTTGCGTACGGCTTTATCGATCAATGGCACCATACCGGTATCCGAATGACCACCAATCACCATACCTTCCACATCAGACTGCGGGCAATCCAATGCTTCGGCCAAACGATACTTAAAACGGGCGCTATCCAAGGCTCCACCCATACCGATGATCCGGTTTTTAGGGAGGCCTGTTACTTTGTGGGCCAGATAAGCCATGGTGTCCATCGGGTTACTCACCACAATGATAATCACATTTGGAGAATGCTCGATGAGGTTTGAAGCTACGAATTTCACAATGCCTGCGTTGATCCCAATCAGTTCTTCCCGAGTCATGCCCGGTTTACGGGGAATACCGCTGGTAATCACAGCTACATCACTACCTGCTGTCTTTGAATAATCGTTTGTCGTTCCGGTAATGGTTGAATCGAAACCATTCAACGATGCTGTTTGCATCAAATCCATGGCTTTGCCCTCGGCAAATCCTTCTTTGATGTCAACCAAGACAATCTCGTCCGCGAAATCTTTAACTGCGATATATTCAGCACAACTAGCACCTACAGCACCTGCACCAACAACTGTTACTTTCATAATTTTGTTTTTTGGTTTTATATAAAATTGTAAACGTTGACAAAGATAAAATGTATTTTCAAAAAGCCTAAAAATATTGAACTGCCTTAACAATTTAATAACTGATTGATCAAGGGTTTGAAGGCCTCTTATTGCTGATTCAAACCGAATAGCTGAAATTTATAACAATCACATATTTTCAGCACCACAAAGCATCAATATTGTTAGCAAATGTTTCAATTTTGAAATAAACAATTAACTCAACAACCAATTCGCCGGTGCTGATCCAGCACTCTCCCGCTCATTGACCTCTTCGGCTTGCTGGCAAAGACGAGTTGCACTGGTGGGCATCGGCCTGCCAATTCAGGTCAGACCAAATGAAATTTTTTAAGTAAACCAACCAAGGTTCTTAGTTGAGCCAGTATGAAAGTTTCACGACCAAAGCGCGGTTTCTTGATGTCCAGTCCCCCGTGAAATAATTATCTGTATAGACCACAAAAAAGTCAGAAACCGGCGCATATCGCCACTGAAAGCGCAAATTGACGTTCATGTTATCAATTTGCTCGTTATATTGCACATAGGTTGAAAGAAACACCTTATCCGAAAAAGTCACATCCATTTTTGGTCCAATAAGCCAAAGATTTGTTGTTTCAAACGGCTGTGGAAGGCGAATGCTGTTGTAACTCATATTCAGTGCAAAATTAACATAAGGCTGAAATCGATAGCCCAACATTCCTTCCACCAAATCGATCTTACCACTGTAGAAGGTTCCTTTTGTGTAGGACCCGGACCATTTTAATGCTTTTCGGTTATCCGATGCAAATTCAACCCAGGCACCACCATATCGATACTCCGAACCGGCTGGTAAATAGACGTCGTTCGTGTGTGTCGGATCAAAATCTTCCAACAAGTGGACATAAAAATCCAGCCATCCAACTTGGGCCGTTGCCCTGCTCCGAAACTCAAACTTGTAGCCCAAGGTTTGCTCATGATCTATTTTATGAAATTCGGTGTCATAAAAATTTTCACTTTCAGCAAAAATACCATGTGAAATAATCTTTCTATTCGGCACCCAGGTGTAGCTGAATGAAGGTCCCAAAAAATTGTAGCCTTTACGGCGCACAAACCCGACCTCGGCATTGTAGCCGGTCCCTACGCTGGTTTGAGCAAATCCAAGCCCTATACTTCGGGTTTTATATTCCAGATAGGCGCCTTGGGCATATTGCCCGCCTTCGCGCTCTTCTTCATCAAACGATTGATGATAAAAGAATTTCCCGTTCCAGGAGTTGTCGCTCGAGGCGAGGTTGTAATCAAATCCAATTACCCGATTAAAATCCTGCTCTCCATCGGGCTCATTGATATTCTCCTTATTCACTACAATCAATCCGGCACTTGATCGGGCAAATAACTTTCGCTGCACCGAGGCCACAGCAAAATTACGCCCTGGCAAATCCGTGGTCATTTCGGTCTGCATATCCATCAACCCAAGGCGCCAGTTGTTATTCAGTTTTCCACTGAGCCGCGCCCCAAAAAGCACAGGCGCATCAAGCCCGATCCGGCGGGAAAAAAAAGGCGTGACCACATCGTAACCATAACCGGCAAACAAATCCGAATTCTCCAAAAAGAATTGTCTTTTCTCCGGAAAAAATAATTCGAAACGATCCAGGTTGGTCACCTGCTGATCAACTTCGGCCTGCGCAAAGTCCGGATTATAGGTCAGATCCAGATTCATCGAAGTAGTGACTCCAATTTTGGCGTCGAACCCAATATCTTTCTGATAGTCTGTCGAAGTACCAGCTTCGTAATCTTTGGCCACTGATCCATAAACATAAGGAATTAGCGAAAACATGGTTTTGGACTTGGGCAGCGGTTCCTCCCATTTCAACATGCCGGTATAGGCCAGGGACGCCGTTGGAAACTGTCGTGGAACCGGAGCCCAGGAAGACTTTTCATTCGTTTTCAGATCGAGCCGGCTAAAGTTCACATACCATTGATCAGTGCCCGATTTAAATCGGATAGAACGGAAGGGAATACGCATCTCGGTTACCCAACGGTCATCGTAGTGCACGGTTTTCGATTCCCATTTACAATCCCAGTTTAGGTTGATGGCGCTTCCATCATGCATAATTCCATCCCATTTTGCACCCGATGCAGAAGTTCCAAATGAAAACCCATTGGTTTGATCCAGGAACGTATCAAAAAAAACCAAGAAGTTATCATTGTTTCCGAAAACGAAATCGCGCCGAAAAGATTCCATGATCCGCTTACCCGGAATGGAATCAAAAAAAGTAAATGCCAGATAAAACGCCTGATCATCGTAGGTCATGACCACCTCGCTTTTGGCTTCGGCCAAACCAGTATCGACCGGCAGTACCCGAAAAAAATTTGCGGCCTTTTCAGCCCGATGCCAATCCGGTTCTTCTATTTTCCCGTCGATGATGATTGGCTCATGAGCTTTCTTAACTTGAAGGATATAATCCTTGTTGAACGTTTGCTGGACGCTGTCGGGCTGATAGCTTTCGATTCCGGACACAACACCTCCCAAAGCCAGCATAAGCGCCAATAGCAGAAGCATCTTTTTCATTGTTTGGTTTACTGGGTGTTAGCTTAGGTGCACAAAAGTACAAAAAAAACCAAACACTGGACACTTTCGAAAAAACCAAGCATTCTAAAGCATATCTTCCGGTGGATTCATTAAAATCCGATCGCCTTCCTTTAGACCATCCAAAACAACGGTCATCCCCTTATTTTCAGCTCCAAGCCTAACAGGTTGTTTTGTGACATTACCACCACTTTTTAGATAAACAATGCTTTGCAAGCTATCACTATGAACAGCCTCAAGCGGGATCAGCGGCTGATCCAAATAATGTTCAAAAACAATACTATTGGTACAGGTCATTCCCGGTTTCAAATCATCATCACGATCCTGAAACCGAACGATTACCTTAAATACTTTCATTTCAAAACCTGGATGATCTTCGCCAATCGCGGCGATGTACGCTACTTCTCCAGCATACGATTTGTTGGGCAAAGCATCAATGGTGATGTTCACGCTGTCTCCCTTGCTGATTTTAGAAATATCGATCTCTTTGACATAGGTTTCTGAAATCACAGATGACATATCGGGCAGAGTGGCAATCAGTGGTCGCCAGATGCTTATTTCATCATCTTTCGAATATTTAGATCCGTTCCAGTTTGTTCCGAACATCACAATACCGTCTTCCGGGGTCATAATCCGGGTAGCTTCCATCGCCTCTTCATATCGCGCAATCAGTCCGTCTAACCAATCTAACTGGTTAACGTGTCGCTGAACCCGCATTTTCCAGCGGTTTTGCTCCAACAAATAGTCACGCCTTCTCTTTTCAACCTGAATTTCAGCCTTTTGGTAGGCCATCTGGGCTTTACGCTGATAAGCCTCTGACTCGTACTGTGATTGCTCCAGATCAATTTTGTTGTATTCCAGGTCAAGAACCGAATTGGCAATCTCCTGGCGTAGCTGGGTAAGCCTAACCGTACTGTCAATTCTGGCATTCTTCAGGTCCGCGTCTCTTTTTTCTTTCTCCTGCATTCGGTCACGCAAGTGGTTTGAAATCTCCGTTTGATCCAGTTGAGCAACATAATCGCCCTTCTTGACGATCTTCCCCTCTTCAACCATATCAACAATCTTAATTTGCCAAATTCGGAGTTCCCGATCGCGAATAATCAATGGGATATTAATCTCGGTTGCTTTCTCGCCTTTCACTTCGCCAACACTTTCAATGCTAGCATCCAGTTTGCCACGTTTAACCACGTAACTTCTTCCTCCAGCCACAACTCCCCCCTCCAGTATGAGAAACAAGGCGGTGGCAAGAATCAGAACAGTAGGAATTCCCCAAATCAACAGTTTTTTATTCTTCGTCATGCCCTTTAGTTTTCAAGGATTTGTTCATACTCTTCAGACAATGCTGCCCCTTGTGCGAAATCGAACAAGGTCAAACGCCTGATGGTGTAATAATAGCGCCAGTAGGCGCTGAGTGCCAAAATATAGTCTTTACGGGCTTGTTCGCGGTCGTTTCGGGCTTGGTTCAGGTTAATCACATCCACCTTTCCAATCAGAAAGCGCTGGAAGGTCACCTCAAAACCTTGCTGGGCCACCGTATCGGCCAAGGCAGCATTTCGCACCTGAGCCCCCTGCAGGTTAAACTCCATAACGGTTTGCGCGATTTCCTGCTCGAAATCAATACGAGCTTGTCTCACGGTGGCTTTTACCACTTCGCGGCTATACTCGGCCATTTGGTATCGCCCTTTTCGGCGTCCCCAATCAATGATTGGGATATTGACACCCAAACGCAAGCGTTGGCTTTTCCCGGGATTGTCATAAACATTTTCAAAATCATTGGAGGATTGATCCAGTCCGTAGGAGGCAAAAATACTGGTATTCAATCCTGTTTCCGATTTCGCCTGTGCTACCCGCTGATCTTCCTGCAAGAGCCGTTGTTTTTGATCCAGAATTTCAGGATTATTGGCCAATGCCTCCGAAATGGCATCCGCCGCCTGGACTTCAAGTTTGGGGATTTCGCTGGGCACAATGCACGAAATCTTTGTGTTTTTATCCAATCCCAAAAAGGAGTTCAAATCGGCCTGGGCACGCATCAATTCCAACTTAGTCGTATTTAAGGCCTGTTCGGCTTTCAATTGGCTGAGCTGCAAGTTCAGCAACTCGTCCTGCGTCACTGTTCCCACTTGGAAACGTCCTTTACCAATTTTGTACAAGGTATCCGCACTGGCTTTGTTATTTTCGGCAATAGCCAGGTTAATTTCGGCGGAAACCAAGCTAAAAAAGCGCTGATTGGCTTTAATTGCCAGCTCTTCTCTCGATTCAATAAAGACCTTTTTGGCCTTTTCATATTTCAGCGGTTCAATCTTCGCCTGCCATTTCAACCGGTTGTAACCATTCAGGTCCTGCCGATAACCAATGCTGATGGGTGTGGATTGATACGAATCATTCTGTCCGTCTCCCAGGTTTTTAACAATTCCCAAATCGGAACGTAAAAACAGACTCCCTCCGGTTAGAGCCACATTCTGATTCAGGGCCAACCCAAAATCCGAGTTAAGATACTCCCGTTGAACGTATTCTTCCTCATTAGTTTGAAAGTTGTATTCGCGTGCCCGGTAGCGGTTAAAATCCAACGGCGTAGCGTCAAGCGATAGGCTTGGAAGCCGGTCGGCTTTGAAATAACGATATTCCCAATAACTGGCTCGGAACATATTTTCATTCCGAAAGGCATCCAACGACTGCTGTGAAGCCAGCTCAATAACATCATCCAATGACAATTTCAGGTGTTGTTCCTGGGCGGTTGCATAAAAAGAAAGTAAGAAGAAAAGCAGCGCAGCTTGTAAATATTTTGATCTCATAATTGATTTATCGTTTCAAGTTAATATCGAAGTGATTCTACAGGATCTTTTTCGGCAGCCTGCTTGGCCGGCAAATAACCAAAAATGATTCCAACCGCAGCCGACACCCCGAAGGCAATGAAGATGCTGAAAAAGGATACGATGGTTTTTATATCGAAAACTGCCGTAATAATTTTGGATAAGGCGACCCCTAAAATAATTCCGATAATTCCGCCAAAAACACTAATCAGCGTTGACTCGGATAAAAACTGGACAATAATATCTTTCTGCGATGCACCAATGGCCTGACGAGTGCCAATCTCACGGATGCGTTCCATCACTGAAGCCAGCATAATATTCATAATTCCAATGCCGCCAACGATCAGCGAGATGCCTGCGATGGCGCCCAACACCACATTAAAAATATTTTTTGTGCGTTGTTGTTGTTTCAGTAGCAGCTCAGGAATCGTCACTTCAAAATCATATAACTGCGAGTGGCGACGATACAACATTCGTTTTACCACATTAGCCGTTGCACCTAACTGCTCCGTTTCCTTTACCTGAATGATAATCTTACTTAGCTGGTTCAGGTTTTTATCCTGATCCAGGACTGCCCCCGAACTACCATTGTTGCCGTTTTCCTGGCGCGAATTCGCCAGTTCCACCTCGTCGGCACGAATGAGCGAACGGTTTCGAAACCGCAACAGAACCGTTTGTACCGGAACAAAAATCTTGTTATCCGAACTGCTGATCCCCATTTCGTCAGACGCCGAACTGGTAAAATCACGTTTTTCAACCACGCCGATCACCTTCAACCAAACCTGTCCGCATTTGATACTTTTTCCTATCGGGTCTTCCTGATTAAAAAAGACATTGCGAATATTATCGCCGATAATGCAAACCGGTTGACCCAAGGTGCTTTGCGACTCGTTAAACAGCTCGCCCCCCTGCAAATTGATGCTAAACACATCAAAATAACTGGCATCAACTCCTTCAAGAACTACCGGGGTACTCTTTCCATCCAGAATGGCCGAATAATTAAATGAGATTACCGGACTGACTTTATCGACCGCCGGAATGACCTTAGCTATCGCTTCAGCATCCATCAAGCTCAATCCTTTGCTAAACTTTGATCGGGCCGAAGCTCCTTCGTCGTCACTGCCCGAATCCTTTCCATCTACACTCACAGCAGTTGGTGTCACCACAATATTGTTGACTCCTACCATTTTTATCTGCTCCAAAATTTCCTGTTCAGCTCCATTTCCAATAGCCATCATGCTGATTACCGCTGCGACTCCAAAAATAATTCCGAGGGCAGTCAGCATTGATTTTAACCGGTTATCAAAAATGGCTTGAATTCCGATGATTACATCGTGAAAATATCGTTCGATCCACATAGCTACTACTAGTTACCGGTTGAAGTTGACTGGTTTCGAATGGTTCCCATCTGTGCGGCAGGTGCTCCCGGCGTAGCCGGCTTTGTTGCCGCTTTCTTATCGAAAGCCTCTTTTGCTTCTTTCTCGGCCGCTTCGCGCTCTTCTTTTTCTTTCAACGACTGCGCATAAATTTCAAGGCCTTCATAGCTTAAATTATCCGTTTCGTCCGGTGCCGAAAGAAAAACTTCATCCCCTTCGGCAAGACCATCCCTTACGAGGACATAATTTTCGTTGGCATCGCCCAGTGAAACAATTTGTTTCACCAAATCGCCACGATTCGACTTATAGACATACTGCAAGCTGTCGTTCGAAAAAACCGACTCAAGGGGAATAAACAAGGTATCTTTTAAAGTCATCGCTTGAATCACATTGCTGGTGGTCATGGCTGGCCGCAAATCAGGATCAACGTCAAAAACCTTAATTTTTACTTCAAATACTTTGGCATCGCTGTTGGGCATGTTTTGCCCGACATTAGCCATCGAAATGACTTCTCCGGCAAGCTCCTTATCAGGAAATGCGTCAACACCAACTTTCACCGGCAATCCAACTTTTACTTTCGAAATATCGATTTCGTTGATAAACGTTCTTGATATCAGATTGGTCATATCAGGAATGGTAGCTATAATCGGATTCCACATGGTCACCCGCGAGCCAACTTTGGTTACCCCGCCGTAACCATATTTGTAATAGGTAAGCAATCCTGATTTGGGAGCGTAAATTTCAAGCGAATTATACAGCTCCTGAAGTTCTCTCAGCCGTTCTTCCGTTTGGCGGTAGTCAATAAACCGGCGGGTCACCCGGTTTTCCTCCTGTTCCCGCTTCAACCGGTAAGCATTTTTTTCCTGCTCGTATTTACGCAGAGCCTTATCATAATCCATTGCCGCTTTTTTCTGAACGGAAGGGGACTCATATATCGATTCATCCATTACAATCTGCTTTTCTTCCAGATCAAGTTGTGCATTGATAATCACGTCACGTTGATTACTCAAATTCAGGTTCGAATCAATCTTGGCATCCTGAAGCTCTGTCAGCTGCGTCTCCAGATCATCTTGGGTGCTTTTTATATTTTCTTCCACTGCCTTGTGATCCAGTGTGCCGACGTAATCACCCGAATCAACATAGGTGCCTTCATCAATCAGATCGGTGATTGTCAATTCGTAGATCCGCAAATTACGGTCTTTCATTTTTTCAGGAATGGTGATATTTTCAGAATTCTCTGACTCCAGTTCGCCTGATGAATAAATCTGGATTTCAAATGGCCCCCTTTCAACGCTCACGGTAATGTCGGTAACGGCCTGATCGCTGCTTTGTAAAATCAAATAGCCAACGATTAATAATAGAGGAACAAGTGCAATGAGTAGCGTCTTTTTGTTTTTCATGTATTCATTTTTTCATTTTAGATCGTACAAGTTTTGTCATAAAAATTACTTTCCAGGTTTTCAAAAATAATCAAAGCCCGCCGGGAGAAACTTACTCCCATGCAAAATTGATTTTCATTGTTCGCTTCATGAATGTTGCAATTTGACTGCGTTTAGTTGGACTATTCTTGTCAATACTTTCAAAACCGATTACTGATTTAAATTGAGCTTCTGGCCCGGAAGAATTATACCCGGTCAACACGCAAATAACGCAATGAAACTAATTTGTCTGTTAATCGAGGGTCAGGTTAACAATATTTATGCCAATTGTCATAAATCAGAACGATTTTTTTCAAAGTTAACTTCCTCCAATTCAAGAAAATTGAAAATACCAATGGTTCACCACCCCCACAACTGAGCACAGCGACGCAAACATACTCCTGCTTTGCTGCCCGTTAAAAAGGGCTTGGTTTTGCCACAACAATTTAAGAACACAATTTTATTGTGTTCTTAAACATAGACCAGCCCCAGAAGCCAAAGTTTAATTGGTAGTAATCGCTTTTATTTCAGATATGATTTTTTCAGCCAGATTGCGGGACGAATCGGCATTTCCGGCTTCGGCATAAATTCGGATAATCGGCTCGGTATTAGACTTTCTAAGGTGAACCCACTCGTTTTTGAAGTCAATTTTCACCCCGTCGATATCATTAACATTTTCGTGCTTATATTTTTCTTTCATCTGTATCAATACCGCATCCACATCAATTTCAGGCGTTAATTCGATCTTATTTTTCGAAATAAAGTAGTTCGGATAGGTCTCTCGTAGTTCGGTGCATGTTTTGCCCGATTTGGCCAGATGCGACAGAAAGAGGGCAATTCCAACCAAAGCATCTCGTCCGTAGTGGGAGGCAGGGTAAATCACACCCCCATTGCCTTCTCCACCGATCACGGCGTTGGTCGCCTTCATTTGGGTGGTCACATTCACCTCGCCAACCGCCGAAGCCGTGTAGCTTCCGCCATGTTTTTCCGTCACATCGCGCAAGGCCCTGGTGGACGACAAATTCGAAACCGTGTTGCCCGGTGTCTTTGAAAGCACGTAATCGGCAACAGCCACCAAAGTATATTCTTCGTTGAACATGCTACCGTCTTCGCTAATGATGGAAAGGCGATCAACGTCCGGGTCGACCACAAAGCAAACATCCACCTGTTTTTCCTTGACCAGCTGGCACGTTTCTACCAGATTTTCGGGAAGCGGCTCGGGCACATGGGCAAAATAACCGGTGGGCTTTTCGTTGATTGGCACAATACTTTTCACGCCCAGTCCTTTCAACAAAGCTGGGATGGCAATTCCACCAACAGAATTAACCGCATCAAAAGCCACCTTGAAATTGGCTTTGGCAATGGCCGGCACATCTACCAACTCCAAATTCAGTACATGATCGATATGGGCCTGCAAATAGTCCTTTTCAGAAATGGTCCCCAAGTCGTAAACATCGGCGAAAATGAAATCTTCCATGTCGGCAAAAGCCAGAATTTTAGCACCTTCGTGGGCCGACAAAAACTCACCTTTTCCATCCAGGAGCTTCAGCGCATTCCACTGGGCCGGATTATGGCTCGCTGTGAGAATGATTCCGCCATCGGCCTTTTCCTTCACCACCGCCAGCTCGGTTGTGGGTGTCGTAGCCAGACCGATGTTCACCACCTGGCAGCCCATGCCGCAAAGTGTGGCACACACCAACGACTCGACCATGGCTCCCGAAATACGAGCATCACGCCCAACCACGACCGTGGGGCTTTTCTTGCCCGCATCTTCAATAGCCCAACGGGCATAAGACGCTGTAAATTTGACCACGTCGAGCGGACTTAAGCCATCGCCTGGTTTTCCTCCAATGGTTCCTCTGATTCCTGAGATGGATTTTATAAGTGTCATATGAATTCTGATTTGGATGAAGTTATGATATAAGATTGTTTGTTTACATGTAATTCAAATACTCGTCAATCAGGTCCAGCAAATCCTGATTTTCGCCATAGGTTTTAAAGTTTTCACTCAAGTCCTTATCATTGTAAGAACGCAACTTTAATATGGTATGATTGATAATTGACTTTGGAAAAATTTGATTCGCCTCAAAATCCTGTCGGAAATTCTCCAGCACTTCAGCTGATTCGCGACATGACATCGGCAAATGGTCAAATTGCTTTTCTTCGGATTTTATCTGCTGTTCAGTTAAAAATAAATTACCAGAACAGTAATAATCGTCCGACTTTTTAACGGCTTCATGATCTGAAAGACCTTTCATAAATCCGACAATCAGTGCTGCTGATAATAAATAGGGGTTGGCTGATCCATCGGAACCACGGTACTCAATGGTTTGCCTGAACGTGTAGTCGATTTTTGCCTGTTCCTGCTTATTCAATATTGCCCCGAAAGGAATGTTGCTGTTCCAGGCCAAAGGTACACGAACCAAGGTCGAACGGTTTTGTTTTCCCCAGCAAATATGGCGTGGCACATTTTGACCCGGCATGAAACGCAGATATGAAATGGGCGTTGGATTGGCAAATGCTGTTAAGGCTGGCGCCAAATCCAATACACCAGCAATCATCCGTAAGCTGGTTGACGTTAATTCACCATTCTCGATGAGACAATTTTTGCCACCCTGTTCGGCCAGAAAATGGATATGCATGCCGCTTCCAGGCTGATTGAGTGATATTTTAGGGATGAACGTGACATTCACCCTGTATTTCAAGCCAAGCATCCTAAGAATCCATTTGGCAACTACCAATTGGTCGGACGCATCTTCAGGATCAACCGGTCCAAACTCTATTTCATGTTGTTCGTAATGTTTGCCGTGATGGGTAAATCGTCCATTTTCAGCATGTCCAAAACGCACCATGCCTCCGCACTGTGCAATCAGCTTAAGTGCTTCCACCCGAAGGTCTTCATGAAGGGTAAAAGGCTGGCCGCTTTGATATCCGTTTTCGGAAACATCTTCCTCTTCAGTGGTCTCGCTGATCACGTAAAACTCCAGTTCGCCCATCATCTTGAGCGTCATGCTGGTTTCCTTAAAGAACTGTTTTTGGGCTTTCCTCAGAATATTCTCAGGCGAACTTTCCAAGGGGTCTCCATTTTGGCTGTAAAAAGAACACAAAATATCGACTGAAGGAATACTCGCAAACGGATTCAGAAAAGCAGTTTTATAACGTGGAACAAGGTATAGATCGCTCGAATCGGCTTCGAGAACGGAGAAAATACTGCTGCCGTCAACGCGTTCGCCGGTTGATAAAATCATATCCAATTCATCGCGACCGGTCACTTTAAAATTGATGGTTTTCAGCTTACCATCTTCGGCGGCATAGCGAAAATTGACCATTTCAATCTCCCGTTCTTCAATGTACCGGATCAAGTCTTCTTTTTTAAACTCCGAGGCTGGTTTTTGAAGGTACTGTACCAGCAAGTTTGGATTATTCTGAATTGACGGCATATGTTTCAAATTAAGCCCTAAAAATAGTCAGCCCAATCGGAAATTAAAAGGAACAGGACAAATTCCATCCAGTAAAAGCGAGCTAAGCTCGAAGAATCAAAATTCAAACGTTAGCTCAAAAAATATCAGGCTTTTGAAGCAGCATCCGGCAACCAGCGACCCCTTTATCCAATCTCTTCCTCTATCGCTTGAGTGTACTTCCCGGATAAACTTTCAGGGCTTCGTCCAAAACTTTCAGGGCTTTACCTAAATCTACTTTATTTAATACGTAGGCGATACGAACCTGGTCTTTCCCTTGCCCGGGCGTAGTGTAAAAACCCGATGCCGGAGCCATAAAAATGGTTTGATTTTCATATTCGAAATCGCTGAGCAGCCACGAGCAAAATTGGTCGGCATCATCTACCGGTAGTTGCGCTACAGTATAAAACGCACCCATCGGGATCGGCGAATAAACCCCATTGATTCGGTTCAGTCCGTCAATCAGAAAATTTCGGCGGCTCACATATTCGTTATATGAATTTAGCAGGTACTCGTCGGTATATTCCAGCGAAGCTTCGGCGGCAATTTGCCCAATCAGTGGTGGACTTAGCCGCGCCTGGCAAAACTTCATCACGTTTTTTCGAACCTCTTTATTTTTTGTAATTAAAGCGCCAATTCGCAATCCACATTCGCTGTAGCGTTTCGAAACCGAGTCAATCAGTATCACGTTCTGCTCAATTCCTTCGAGGTGGAAAGCCGAAATGTAGGGCGCTCCAGTATAGCAAAACTCGCGATAAACCTCATCAGAAAACAAGTACAAATCGTACTTCTTAACTAAGTCGCGAATTTTATTCATTTCTTCCTGCGTGTACAAATAGCCGGTCGGATTATTCGGATTGCAGATCATGATACCCTTGGTTTTGGGAGTGATGAGCTTCTCGAATTCTTCAAAAGGCGGCAGGGCAAAACCTTCTTCAATCTTCGCCGGAATCGACTTGATAACCGCACCCGCCACAATGGCAAAGGCTTCGTAATTGGCGTAAGCCGGCTCAGGAACAATAATTTCATCACCCGGATCAAGGCACGACATAAACGCAAAGGTCACCGCTTCGCTGCCTCCCGTGGTAACAATAATATCCTCTACATCAACATAAATGCTGTACTTATGATAATATTCCGCCAGCTTTTGCCGCAACGAAAAAATTCCTTCACTTGGACTATATTCCAGAATCTTCCGGTCAATATTCCGAATGGCATCCAGTGCACGCTGGGGCGTGGGCAAGTCTGGCTGTCCAATATTCAGGTGATATACCTTTCTACCCATCGCTTTAGCACGATCCGACAGCGGTACAAGCTTGCGGATCGGTGAATCGGGCATCCTGTTTCCTCGAATTGATGTTGTTGGCATGTTGAATAATATAATTTCGCTAGGGCGACAAAGATACGATTAACAATTTTAAATAAAAACAGTCTTTTTGCTTGTAATTTGACATTTAAACATCGAAATGACTATGATTTTATCAAGCAATTTGGATCCTTGAAAAATTTACCCTAATTTTTTGGAAACAAGGCCATAAGAGAGTCCGTTTTCTTGTTTTTTATCATGTTTTCCGAAATCCGAATCGGCTACTTTTGGACTCAAAGCAAATCAAATTAAAAGTAAAATAAGATGATAGTTGGTGTACCCAGAGAGATTAAGAACAACGAGAATAGAGTCGCGCTGACACCTGCCGGAACTGCGGAAATGGTAAAACGCGGGCACGAAGTCTATGTGCAGGCTACTGCTGGTATCGGAAGTGGCTTTACAGACGAGGACTACCGAATGGCCGGAGCAAAAATGTTGCCCACCATTGAGGATGTTTACGCTATTGCCGACATGATTATTAAGGTAAAAGAACCCATTGCCTCCGAATATCCGCTGATAAAAAAGGGCCAAATTTTATACACCTATTTCCATTTTGCTTCGTCGGAAGAACTAACCAAAGCCATGATGGCGCGCGAAGCCATTTGCCTGGCTTACGAAACAGTAGAGCTTGACGACCGTTCGCTGCCCTTGCTGATTCCGATGTCGGAAGTGGCTGGGCGCATGTCTGTACAGGAAGGGGCCAAGTACCTTGAAAAAACCTACGGTGGCTACGGCGTATTGCTGGGCGGAGTGCCCGGAGTAACGCCTGCCAAAGTACTGATTATTGGGGGTGGTATTGTGGGAACCGAAGCAGCTAAAATGGCTGCCGGACTGGGTGCCGATGTAACCATTATGGATGTAAGCCTGAAACGCCTGCGCTACCTAGACGACATTATGCCGGCCAATGTGAATACGATGATGAGCAACGAATTCAATATTCGCGAAATGGTGCAGACGCACATTTTGATTATAGGCGCTGTGCTTATTCCGGGAGCCAAAGCACCCAAGCTGATTACGCGCGATATGCTGCCGACCATGCGCCCGGGAACGGTGATGGTGGATGTAGCTGTTGACCAGGGTGGGTGTTTTGAAACCACCAAACCCACTACGCACGATCATCCAAATTTTGTGATCGACGATGTGATTCACTATTGTGTGGCCAACATGCCGGGTGCGGTGCCACGCACATCAACACTGGCGCTGACCAATGCCACCTTACCGAATGCCCTTCACCTGGCCAACAAAGGATGGAAACAAGCTTGCACCGATGACCTTCCCTTGCGCAAAGGACTGAATGTGGTGGAAGGGAAAATCGTTTATAAGGAAGTGGCCGACGCTTTCGGGCTACCTTATGTGCCAGTTGAAGCAGTCTTGTAAAAACCAACCGATTGATAATTTCCATGAAGGTGATCTTGCTGATTAAGATCACCTTTTTTTTTGCAGAACAAGAAACATGAGACGGGAAGCAAATATTGATGCTGGCAGAACCTCAGATGGTCAGAAGCAGAACGACAACAGCTCGGCTGAGCCTCAGCTGAGCAGAATCAGGAACGCGACACCCCAACTGAGGCTCGGCTAAAGAGAAACGGAAAAAAAGCAAGCCTGCTGAAGCTCAGCTAAGCAAACAAAACACCAAAAGTTAATCTTTTGGCAGAAAGTTGACTCGATCTCAATTCCAATCTTTCGAATGCGCAATTGAATCAAAATCGAGATTCGGAGATCACCGAGCGGATTGACAGCAGAAAAAAAATGGTTACCAAATCGTTAATATTGACTTTGACTAATATCAGTTAGGCCAAAGAAACGTTATAGTTCATGTGAACACTGAACAGAAAGCGAAAAGCGATCATTATTTCTAATTGAAAACTCACATGATTAAATATAGTAACATTCTAAAACCTTCCTGCCAACTGTATTCTTTTGATATTTTTGATACCTGTCTTCTTCGGGCTTGCGGCAAACCAAGCGTTGTTTTCTACCTCATGGCGCTCGAACTGTATGGCGAAGATGCAGCGGACACCCTTATTTATGATTTTGTAAATGCGAGAATGTCTGCCGAAAAGCAGGCTGTTTCTGCGCGAAATACCTCAACGCAAGACGATGTTTCCATACAGGAAATCTATGCTTGTTTCAACCTTGGTATTTTAAAACAATTTGGCTCAGAAAGATTAATTCAGTTGGAATTACAGATTGAAGACCAGGTTTTGCGGCCCATATATTCAACCAAAAAGGAAATCGAATCTCTTCACAGCCAGGGAAAAAGCGTCATGTACATATCCGACATGTACTTACCGTCGGCATTCATTAAAAAACAATTGATCAAGCACGGTTTTTGGCAGGAAGGCGACAAGCTCTACGTTTCGAACGAAGCGGGCTGCACTAAGGCAAGCGGCGGACTATTTGATCTCATTTCAGAAAAAGAAGGGATCTCTTTTAAAAAATGGCATCACTTCGGCGACGACAAAAAAAACGACTACCGGGTTCCCAAAAGCAAAGGGATTACGACAAAACTGATGCCCGACATCGGTTTTTCCCGTTATGAGTTGGAGTGGATCAAATCGGCAACCCTTTCCGATAATCCACTCCAAGGTGTATTAATGGCCGGAATTGCCCGGACTATCCGCCTGTGCTCAGAAAAATCACCCGTAACCGATTTAATTGCTGATGTGGTTGCTCCGCTGTTTGTCCCGTTTGTGGCAGGTGTTTTGGAAGATGCCCACAAACGAGGAATTAATCGGATTTACTTTCTGGCACGCGATGCCTATATCTTCATGCAGATCGCAAAGGCTTTTGGCAGGAGCTATCCCGACATCAAATTCTCTTACTTGTATGGCTCACGCCGGACGTTTTATTTGGCTGGTCTGGAAAATGGAAGCCGAGAGGAGTTTCGGAGAATCATGGGCGGAAGCAACGGACGTACGCCAAGGCAAATGATGAAGCGCCTCAATCTGAATGTTCATATTCTGGACAGTTCCCTAAATGCCAGCGCTATCGACCAACAATTTTATGACAAAAAACTAACCGCGGAAAGTTCTGAGCAGTTTCTCGACCTTCTGACCAATGAGAGCAGCTTGCCCAAAATACTGCGCGAAGCCGTACAACAAAAAGCCACTGCACGCCAATACCTGAAGCAGGAAGGGATGCTTGACGAAAACGCGCGTGTAGCCATAGTGGATTTGGGATGGACACGAACCTGTCAAAAATCTATCAATTCAATCCTCGGCACAACCGAAGTGTTTGGATATTACTTCGGTGTATTTAAGGACCGGATGCTGTCTGACCTGGCCGGACCTTATACAGCTGGATTCTACCCCGAAGAAACCATCTGGTCGGAGAGAATCGACCGGTCGTTGAATGGTGGTTTTATTGCCGTGGCTGAGCAAGTGTTCGCCATGACCAACCACGGCAGTACCATTACCTATAAAAAGGCTGGGAATAAAATCATTCCGGAGTTTGACGAAAAAGAAAACCCAGATGGGCACACCGAAGAGTACCTGCGCCTGTTGTACGACACCATTGTATTGTTTTCCAAAGAGTATTCGTCTTTTCACTGGTTAATGGCCAACGCGAAGTCAGCCATATCCTCATGCGGACTCAACTCCTTGTACCTTTTAATAGACCAGCCGGAAAGGAAAGAAACAAAAATCCTTGAAAAATTCAAGGTGGGAAATAACCTCAATGACAATGAACAGATTATAGTGCGGATATCGCCACACATCTTGTTTCAACTCTTGAAATCAAAACTGAATTCGGTTCGGAGGCCACCCGGATTGGTATGGATGCAAGGATCCGTTTCCTACACCTTCGGAGTACCTGGCTTGCATTTGTTTCTTTTTCTTCGAAAGGTAAAACAAAGACTTCTGACATAGCATGCGTTACAAAACCGCTTGTCGTTGTAAATTCGATTCCCCGGCCGCCGTCTGATGGTCCGGCAGGATAATCCGGTTTAAAACCGACGGGCACTAGCGGAATTTTTATATTTTTGTGCCTTAATTCACAATTCGACAAAAATCACATAGCATAATGGAAATTCCGAGCAAGTACAATCCGGTGGAAGTAGAAGATAAGTGGTATCAATATTGGTTGGAGCAAAACTATTTTCACTCCGAGCCCGATGAGCGTGAGCCCTACACCATTGTTATTCCGCCGCCCAATGTGACCGGGGTGCTGCACATGGGACACATGCTCAACAATACCATTCAGGATATTTTGGTGCGTCGCGCGCGCATGTTGGGTAAAAACGCCTGCTGGGTGCCGGGTACCGATCACGCATCCATCGCCACCGAAGCCAAAGTGGTGGCCAAACTGAAAAACGAAGGAATCGCAAAAAAAGATTTGACACGCGACGAATTCTTGAAGCATGCCTGGGACTGGACCGACAAGCACGGCGGCATTATCCTGGAGCAGTTGAAAAAGCTGGGAGCATCCTGCGACTGGGAACGCACCTGCTTCACCATGGACGAGGCCCGCTCCGAATCGGTGATCAAGGTATTTGTGGACTTGCACAATAAGGGCTTGGTGTATCGTGGCGTACGAATGGTCAATTGGGATCCGCAGGCAAAAACTGCCGTATCCGACGAGGAGGTAATTTATAAGGAAGAGCAGTCAAAACTTTACTATGTCCGTTACCAAATTGAAGGAGAAGGGGATTTTGTAACCATCGCCACCACGCGTCCGGAAACCATTTTAGGTGATACGGCCGTTTGTGTCAACCCCAATGATGAACGTTTTCAGCACCTGAAAGGCAAGCGGGTTTTGGTGCCCTTGGTACAGCGCAGTGTCCCCATTATTATGGACGATTACGTGGACATGGAGTTTGGAACTGGCTGCTTGAAAATCACGCCGGCGCACGACATCAACGATTACGAAATCGGCATGCGGCATAACCTGGAAACCATCGACACCTTTAACGACGATGGTACACTGAGCGAAAAAGCACAAATACTGGTTGGCGTTGACCGTTTTGAAGCGCGCAAGCAAATTGTCCCAATGCTGGAGGAAGCCGGCAACCTGGTGAAGGTTGAAGATTATAAAAATAAGGTGGGCTATTCGGAACGGACAGATGTAGTGATTGAACCCAAATTGTCGGCCCAGTGGTTTTTGGCGATGGAAAAACTGGCCAGACCCGCCCTCGAAGCGGTAGAATCTGACGACGTGGAGTTTCACCCCAAGAAATTTAAAAACCTGTACCGCCATTGGATGGGTAACGTCAAAGACTGGTGTATTAGCCGGCAGCTGTGGTGGGGACATCAAATACCGGTCTACTACCTGGCCGACGGTACCTTTGTGGTAGCCGAAACAGCCGACAAAGCGTTGGAACTGGCCAAGGAAAAAACAGGCGATCCTGCCCTGACGATGGCTGATCTTAAACAGGACGATGATGTGCTCGACACCTGGGCATCGTCGTGGTTATGGCCCATCTCAGTTTTCGACGGTATAAAAGATCCCGATAACAA
>SWCA01002356.1_pt1 | contig 23014 bp, 21 predicted proteins | sample 4692961 | NCBI WGS metagenome assembly SWCA01 (sample SAMN10267275, study PRJNA491770) | bioreactor metagenome | isolation source: DHS bioreactor inoculated with | place: Japan: off Shimokita Peninsula
TCGGTTTTTCAATAAAGTCAAATCAACACCTGCTTATTCCCATTCGATGGTTGCAGGCGGTTTGGAGCTAATGTCATACACTACGCGGTTGATGCCTCGCACTTTATTAATAATTTCGTTCGATATTTTTGCAAGAAATTCGTAAGGCAAGTGAACCCAGTCAGCTGTCATTCCATCGGTTGACATGACCGCACGCAACGCCACCACATTTTCATAGGTACGCTCATCGCCCATAACACCGACCGACTGCACCGGCAATAACATTACACCAGCCTGCCAAACATCGTCGTACAAGTTCCACTCGCGCAGACCATTGATAAAGATAGCGTCGGCTTCCTGCAAAATGCGCACTTTTTCAGGCGTCACATCGCTCAGAATGCGAATGCCCAACCCTGGCCCTGGAAATGGGTGACGGCCCAGCAATTCTTTTTTGATATTTAACGCTTTTCCAACCCGTCGAACTTCGTCTTTAAAAAGCAAGTTGAGCGGCTCCACCACTTTCAGGTTCATTTTCTCAGGCAGCCCTCCCACATTGTGGTGCGACTTAATGGTTGCCGACGGGCCGTTCACGGAGACTGATTCAATCACATCTGGGTAAATGGTTCCCTGGGCCAGCCATTTCACATCTTGAATTTTGTGCGCTTCGGCATCAAACACTTCAATAAAATCGCGACCGATGATTTTTCGTTTTCCTTCCGGATCGGTCACCCCTTTCAAATCGTCCCAAAACTTTTGCTTGGCATCAACCCCAATCACGTTCAGTCCCATATCTTTGTAGGAATCGAGCACCGATTCGAACTCGTTCTTGCGCAACAGGCCATTGTCAACAAAAATACAGGTCAAATTTTTACCGATGGCCTGGTGCAACAACACGCCGGCAACCGATGAATCCACACCGCCCGACAAGCCGAGTACCACCTTGTCGTTGCCCAGCTTTTCCTTCAGCTCGGCCACAGTTGTTTCTATAAACGAAGTGGGTGTCCAGTCTTGCCTGCAACCACAAATGTCGACCGCGAAGTTTTGCAACAATTGTTTTCCTTCGGTGGTGTGATAAACCTCGGGGTGAAACTGGATGGCGTAAGTGGGTTCGCCTTCAATTTTATAGGCGGCATTCTTCACATCGCCGGTTGACGCGATAATGGTATAATTTTCGGGCAGGTGTTCAATCGTATCGCCATGCGACATCCAGACCTGCGTACCCAAAGTCATTTTTTTAAACAGTTCACTCTCCTGATCTATAAATCCCAGGTTGGCCCGACCGTATTCGCGCGAATCGGATGGCAGCACTTCGCCTCCAAAATAGTGCGCCATATACTGCGCTCCATAACATACGCCCAGCAAAGGGAGTTTGCCTTTTATTTTTGAAAGGTCAGGCTTTGGCGCATTTTCATCGCGTACCGAAAACGGACTTCCACTCAGGATGACACCTTTTACGGTTTCATCAATATCAGGATAATGGTTGTAAGGATAAATCTCACAGTAGATATTCAATTCGCGCACCCGACGGCCGATCAATTGGGTGTATTGCGAACCAAAATCGAGGATCAGAATTTTCTCTTGCATGAATCTGTTTTTTTGGATGGGGCAAAGATAAACAAATCCTCCAAAGCAGCTTAAAAACTTATTCAACCAAAACAGTCATTTAACAAATATGCCGATAATCAAACCACGTAGGCAAAACCGGCGAACGATTATTGCTTTACCAATTTTTGATTGAACAACACCTGATCGTCCCGCATGATCCGGATAAAATAAACGCCAGGAGGAAGTGCCCTAACTGCGGCATCATCAAGGCTTACCTGACCACTTCCCCGCTCCAGTGAGTTTTCAATGACTTTCGTTCCCTGGATGGTGTAGATCATCCAACGCAAATCGTTCTGAACATTTGAACTCAGCTCGAGGTACAACTCATTTCGGAAGGGATTGGGAAAAACATGAACATCCTGATTTTGAGCCAGATTGGGCGAACCAACATACAAGGCTTCCATGTTTGTATCGAGCCAGTTCAGGCGGTTGGCGATCCAGCTTTCCAGCCAGCTCACTTCTGCGGAATAGTTATTGCCAACATAGGCATTGGGCCAAACCCAAGTACTAAGTACCGGCCATTTCTGAAAATTACGACCTTGAGCGTCGGTCAGCAAGTTCGTTAAACTATCGACCACGATGGTGATTCGCTGGTCAGACAACTGATTCTCGCGCAAACTGCTCCAGCGGTCTTTCAACTTTCGCCGGAAAGTATTCTCCTCGAACAAAATTGGCCACCAAAACGGGTTTTGCCAATCGTCATTTCCCAGGTTGGCTTCAAACTGAAAGCCCGAAGTAGATTCACCGTTATAATAATTGGCATTCCCAAAGGCCAGGTTAAAATCCCAAATCGGGCCCAACTTCAGCTTGCCGTTTTTGTCTTTGTGCAAAAAAGTACTTAAGCGATAGCCATCAATATTTTTCGATAGCTCATTCATAATCATGTAATCGATAAAGCTATCCTCATCGGCCAATTGCCGAAAGCCGTTGGTCCCGTCAAAATTTTGATCGTGCAAGGCCTTTTCAAACAGTTCAAAGTAATGTTGAATGTAGTTCCTTTGGGCCGGTTGAATCTCATCAAACTTAGGAACTTCGTATTGGAAAAAAGTACGCCGGTTGGCTTGGCTTAAGTAATCGGAATACCAGCCGCTGCCCCCACTTCCGGTGGTTTTATCTATTTTAATAATGTAACCGCCAGTCAGATCTTCGCCCGACAATTCGTCCGGATTTAACTTCGCCAAATCTAATCGAAGATCATCACGCTTAATTTTTTCCATCAGCACGTACACGCCTTGGTATTGGTCGTTCAAAAATAATTCAACAAAACGGCATCGGGGCGAATAGTGCCCCAGTGCTGCGTCGAGGGTAAATATCAGCACATTTCGAATCAGGGTTTTATCAGAATAGGGACCATAAAGAATCCAGTCTTCTTCGGCGGGCATTCCAAGCAAAGAGGCATCAATGTCCTCTCCGTGATCATTTTTCAATTCCAATCCGTATGACTTCTTTGGAAAGCCTTGAGATGAAGATCCGCGAAGTTCAATACCAATTTTTCCGTTGTAGTCGTTAAAGTCATCGGTTAACGCATTGGTTTTCCCGGCCCCATTCCAAATGATTCCCATGGCCGCATCAATTTTTGGATCATCCGAAATTGTTTTGCCGCCTGTATGGACAAGCACTAACGGCAAGTTTGACGAGCTAAACGACTGGCCAAAAGCCGTCGAAAGAAAGAGTAGGAAGAACAGAAATGGTAAATATCTCCGCATAGAGATCGGTTTAAATTGGTTCTTATGGTTTTAGGTTGTGCCACCCGTCATCCAACTGATTTTCGCAAGAAATGAAAGAAGTAAAGATAACATACTAAATCCGAATGCGAAAGCACGATGTCAGGCAAATTATAGAATCCTGTGCGTTATACCACTTGCACTCGCTTATTGAGCATCCGAAGGATAAAAGGATAAAGGATGACCGCGGACAAAATCACCGTAGTGCCGATGTAAAAGCCAGCTGACATGTACTCCGAGTCCTTAAAGATAAAGTAGGCCATCACAATGCCATAAACCGGCTCCATATTAATGGTCAGCACGACTGAATAGGCCGACAGCACTTTCATCACATCGATGGAAACCACGTAAGCATAGGCCGTGCAAACAATCCCCAGAACCATCAACCACAACCAGTCCATGGGCATGGGGGCCACGAAGCCCGAAGAAAAGCGTCCGCTCAGTAAAAGAAAGATTGAGATGCCCGCAAAGCCGCTGCCCATTTCGTAAAAGCTGATGGCCACCGGGTTGTATTTGTTGATGAAAGTTTTGTTAAGCACCGTAAACAAGCCGGCCAGAAAAGCCGAAGTCAGTGCGGTAATAATCCCCCACTTGTAGCGAAATTCGAATTGAAAAATAAGGTAAAGACCTAAAATAATAATCAGCCCAATAATCACTTCCACCCAAATAATTCGCCGTTTAACAATGATGGGTTCGAGGATACTGGTGAATAAGGTGGTGGATGCCAAACAACCCAAGGTAACCGACACATTGGAAATTTTGACCGCATGAAAAAAGGTGATCCAGTGGAAAGCCACCACCAAACCAACGCCCAGCATTTGCCAAATGGCGCGCGGCGGATAAGCAATGGATCGCTTGCGGTATTTGAGAAACAATCCCAGCGCCACAAAAGCAATGAGCATGCGATACCAAACCATTTCGGCGGCAGGCAAAGTAATCAGTTTTCCGAGGATGGCCGTGAAACCATAAATGAAAACAACGAAATGGAGCTTAATGTGGTTTTTCAACAGTTCGCTCATAGGGTCAACTTCAGCGTTAATTTTGTGGCGTGCAATTTACGAAAGGCTGTGAAATTACAGCTCGTATTCCTTCAATTAAATCACAACCAAAAGAGCCTTGTGGCTTAGCATCCACAAGGCTCTCTCCCTTTAAATCGTTCAACGGAAGACTATTTCAGTCCCCGTTTCTGCAACAGATATTCGGGCGAAGGATCTTGTCCCCGGAAGTTGCGGTAAATCACCATGCCTTCGTCGGAGCCCGATTTGGCCAGCAAAGTACGGAACTTGGCTGCCAACTCAGGATTAAACAAATCGCCTGATTCTTTAAACGCTGCAAAAGCGTCGGTATCCAACACGCCGGCCCAAATGTACACGTAATAGCCAGCCGAATAGCCACCGGCAAAAATATGTGAGAAATAGGTGCTGCGGTAACGTGGAATGATTTCTTCAATCAAACCGATACGGTCGAGTGCCGTTTTTTCGAACGCGCGAACATCGCCGGTAAACTCCTGCGTGTGCCAATCCATGTCGAGCAAAGCGGCAGCCAGGTATTCAACCGTAGCAAAACCTTGGTTAAAATGACCGCTGTTCACCAGTTTCTGAACCAGCTCATCGGGAATCACCTCACCGGTTTCGTAATGCTTGGCATATACTTTCAACACTTCGGGTTCGGCAGCCCAGTTTTCCATGATTTGCGAAGGCAGCTCCACAAAGTCGCGTGGCACATTGCCGGCCGTGCGCTGGTAAGGTCCGTCGGTAAACAATCCGTGCAGGGCATGGCCAAACTCGTGGAAGAAGGTAGTCACCTCATCGAAGTTAAGCAGCGCAGGTGTGTCGCCGGTAGGACGCGTAAAATTACACACAATCGAAGTGATCGGGTACTGTACTTTCTGTCCGTCTTTGTAAGCCTGATCGCGATAACCGGTGTTCCAGGCTCCTACCCGCTTGCCATCTCTAGGGTGGAAATCCATGTATAAAATCCCCACATGCGAACCATCGGCTTCCTTCACTTCCCAAGCTTCCGCTTCGGGGTGATACACCGGAATATCCTCGCGGCGTTCGAACTGAATGCCATACAGTTGAGTCGACACATAGAAAATACCATCACGCACGTTCTCCAGGCTGAAGTAAGGTTTCAGTTCCTCTTCATCCAGGTTATATTTTTCTTTCCGAAGTTTTTCGGCATAATACCACCAGTCCCATGAGGCGAGCTGAAAGTTTCCGCCCTCACGATCGACGATGGCCTGCATTTCGGCCCTTTCCTGCTTGGCAACTTCCAGGGCAGGTTTCCAAAGTTTATACAGAAAATCGTACACATTTTCGGGCGTTTTGGCCATGTTGTTATCGGTAATGTACACCGCATGGTTTTCAAAACCGAGTAATTGGGCTTTCTCTTCGCGCAACTCCACCATTTGAGCCAACACCTCGTTGTTGTCAAATTCGTTGTCGTTGTCGCCGCGCATAAAGTAGCCGCGGTAAATCTTTTCGCGCAAGTCGCGGTTTTCGGCATATTGCAGGAATGGGATGAAGCTCGGCTTTTGCAGGGTGAAAACCCATTTGCCGGTCATTCCAGCTTTGTTGGCTTCGTCAGCAGCCGCGGCAATCACGCCTTCGGGCAGGCCGGCCAAGTCGGCTTCGTTGTCAACCACCAACTGGAAATTCTTGTTGGTTTCGGCCAGCAGATTTTCGCCAAACTGCAAGCGCAGGTTGGACAATTCCTGGTTCAGCGCACGCAGCTTGGTCTGGTCTTCGTCCGATAAATTCGCGCCACTGCGTTCAAAATCCTTGTAATACTTTTCCAACACGCGCATCTGTTCGGCATCGAGGTTCAGGCTTTCGCGCTGGTCATAAACGGTTTTCACCCGCTGAAACAAATCTTTATTCAGCATGATGTTATCGCTATGCTCGGTTACTTTGGGAGAAATCTCACGGGCCAGAACCTGCATTTCTTCACTGGTGCTGGCCGAGTTCAGGTTGAAAAAAACCGTGGTTACCCGTTCCAGCAAATCACCTGACTCATCAAAAGCCAGGATGGTATTTTCGAAAGTGGGTGCTTCCGAATTGCTTGTGATCGTTTCAATTTCTCGTTGATGTTGTTTAATTCCCTCTTCGACAGCAGGCAGATAGTGCGAAATTTCAATCTGTTCAAAAGGAGGCACCTCGAAAGGGGTGTCATATGGTCTCAAAAAAGGATTGTCCATGACTGTTTTTGTTTCGTTTGATGAATTACAGGAAACAAAAATAGCCAGAATAAGCAATAATACAGGATTAATTTTCTTCATGTTCTTCCGGGTTAATTTTGAAAATTTTGGGCCGAAAAATAACAAAAAAACGACATCCTCATGCTGATAATTGTTAGGATCTACCTGAAAAAATCGGTCATTTTGGGTGACGAAATTAGGGCGGAAAAGTTCGTTCGTCGGAGTTTCAGCATGATTTTTGGCCCCAAAATGATCAGTTCATGAAATTTTTCACTTTTTTTCTTTTCCCGCAGAATCAATTCATCTAGTTTAATCAGCGAAAATCAACCCTTTAAAATTTACATCAAAAAACGCGTTTCAAAGATCATTTCATCCCGGTCGAGATGTATATTAACGAAGCCCAGCAAGCCACCGACGAGCGGGATCAAGCCATGGACGAAATCCACGAGTGGATGAGCCTCCGCTACACGGTGGCAAAACTGCCCTGCCCGATAAACCTCACCTACTTGAAAACCTGGGCGTTAAAGCAGAATAACAATACAAAAGACAAAATCACTGCATCAAAAAGAATCAATAAATTTATTTGAAAAATGAAAAACATTTTTGCTTACATTTAATCTTTACTATAAACTGTCTATTAAAACTATGACCAAATGAAGAAACTACTCGTATTATTATTTCTCGCCACGGGTGTGATGTCAGTTCATGCCCAAAAAATTGGATTAAAAGCCGGGCTAAATTTTGCCAATGCCGTGTATGAAGAGAGTCAAACCAGTTTATCAACCGATGCATTGGTAGGTCCACAGTTCGGGATTGTCGCTGACTTTCCGATCGACAGCGAATGGGCTTTCAACACAGGTATACTCTATTCGCAGAAAGGACTAAAAATGGATTTCATAGGCGTAGAGGTGAAAGTGCCTGTGCAATATCTGGAAGTGCCACTAAACCTTGCATACAAGCACGATCTGGAGTCATTGAAGCTATTCGTGCAGGCCGGCCCCTACTTGGCCTTGGGGCTTTCAGCCAAGGCAAAATCAGGTGGAGAAGAAGAGAAAATTGAATTTGGCTCTGACGATGATCAAATTAAAGGATATGATGCCGGGTTAAACATTGGTGCTGGCGTTGAAATCGAGAAGCTGCAACTAGGCGTTAATTACGGACTCGGTCTGCTTGATCTTGAAAACGACAACGATGCAAAAATGAAAAACAGCGTATTCTCAATAACTTTAGCCTTTTTTTTTGGTAACTAATGCAATGAATGATTGCTTAATTTCGACCACACCAGTCAGCTGATTGGTGTGGTTGTTTTAAAAAACGAATCAAACATATAAGGTTTAAGCATCAAAATCGCATCAACCATTCATCCCCAGACGGAAAAATCACAATCCGGTTCCACAAATCTTCTATCATATTCGTTCCCTGCGAGAAAAAGAAAGCCCACAGAAAAGATGAGGTCATTAATTTCTCTGGCATGGGATTCAGATCAATAGAATGAGTGACCTGCAAGGCAGGATTCCCCAGCAGGGAATCAGCCAACGGAATATCATTGTTCCCCCCAATTATTCCCGATTTGCAGCTTTGCCTCAGCCCAAAAAAATGTTTACTTTTGCAGGTCTCTAAAAGACTGACATTCTCAAATTCAGCTTAAAGCAATACAATTATGAAGATTTCCTACAAGTGGTTAAAGGATTATATAAACACTGATTTGACCCCACAGCAGTTGGAGGGCATACTCACTCAAACCGGCCTTGAAATTGGTGGCATTGAAGAAGTTGAAAGCGTCAAAGGCGGACTTCGCGGCTTAGTGATTGGCGAAGTGGTGACCTGCGAAAAACATCCCAATTCGGATCACCTCAGCAAAACAACAGTTAATGTGGGCTCCGGCGAGCTTTTACCCATTGTTTGTGGTGCGCCTAATGTAGCGGCCGGACAAAAAGTGGTGGTTGCCACGGTAGGAACAACGCTTTACAGCGGCGAAGGTGAATTTGTCATTAAACGCGCAAAAATCCGCGGCGAAGAATCGCAGGGTATGATTTGCGCCGAAGATGAAATTGGCCTGGGAACCAGCCACGACGGCATCATGGTGTTGCCAGCCGATGCGCTTGTGGGAACACCGGCCAATCAATATTTCAACGTTGAATCGGATTATTCCATTGAGGTGGACTTAACTCCCAACCGGATTGACGGCGCATCGCACATTGGTGTAGCCCGCGACTTGGCGGCTTACCTCAAGCAAGAACAGGAAATTAGCTACACGAAGCCATCAGTTGATGCTTTTAAAGCCGATGACCACAGCCTGGAAATGCCGGTTGAAGTAAAAAATCCGGAAGCTTGCCCGCGATATGCCGGTGTAACGTTAACCGGAATTGAAATTAAGGAGTCGCCCGAGTGGCTGCAAAACCGGCTGAAAACCATTGGACTTCACCCTATCAACAATGTGGTGGATATTACCAATTACGTGTTGTTTGAAACCGGCCAGCCGCTGCACGCCTTCGATGCCGACGAAATTACCGGCAACAAAGTAGTGGTGCAAACCCTGCCTGCCGGAACCAAATTCACCACCCTCGACGAAGTGGAGCGTGAACTACACGAAGATGACCTGATGATTTGTAACACCGAAGCTGGCATGTGTATCGGTGGTGTTTTCGGCGGCATTCAATCGGGCGTAAAAGATACAACCACCAGCATTTTTCTTGAATCGGCCTGCTTCGATCCGGTTTACATCCGGAAAACGGCGCGGCGTCATGGCCTGAATACCGACGCTTCGTTCCGGTTTGAGCGGGGTACGGATCCCAACGGGGTGATTTATGCCCTTAAACGGGCAGCATTGTTGATTAAAGAAGTTGCCGGAGCAAATATCTCCTCAGAGATTGTGGATATTTATCCTGAACCCATCGAACATTTCAAAGTGGACGTCAGCTATGCCAACATCAAACGACTGATTGGAAAAGATTTGGGGGCCGAACGAATTAAGCTGATTTTGGAAGGGCTGGAAATAAAAATTGAGCAGGAAACCGAAACAGGTTTGTCACTTGCGGTTCCGCCTTTCCGCGTGGATGTCAGGCGCGAAGCCGACGTAATTGAAGAAATCTTGCGAATCTACGGATATAACAACGTGGAGATTCCAACCAAGGTCAATGCGTCGTTGCAGTACTCTGCCTTGCACGACCCGGTAAAAATCCGCAACCTAATGGCCGACATGCTTACGGCCCAAGGATTCAACGAAATTTGGTCCAACTCGCTCACCAAGGCATCGTATTACGAAAACGGCCAAACCTTAAACGACGATCACACCGTGAAACTGTTCAACCCCCTGAGTAATGATTTGGGTGTGATGCGTCAGACTTTGCTGTTTGGAGGATTGGAAGCCATTGCCTACAACGCCAACCGACAAAATGCCGACCTGCGACTGTATGAATTTGGCAACTGTTATTTTCACAACGGCACCGATTTAAAGGCCGATGTGATGAAAAACTTCCGCGAGGAAGAACATCTGGCTCTGTTCATCACGGGTGAAAAGGAAAAAGAAAGCTGGCTGGCACCTCAAGGGGCAAGCAGCTTCTTTCAACTAAAAAGCCATGTGGAAAATCTGCTTGCTAAAATGGGACTGAAAGCAGAAAATTTGACCACCGACAGTGTTAGTAACGAATTACTTTCTGAAGGGCTGATTTATTCGACCCGCAGCGGTAAAAAATTAGCTGAATTCGGAATCGTTCACCCCAAACTGAAGAAGCAGTTTGAAATTGACAATCCGGTTTATTACGCCGATTTATTGATGGATCAAATCATTTTGGAGCAGCGAAACAACAAGACCTTGTTTCGTGAACTGCCCAAATATCCGGCGGTGCGTCGCGATTTGGCACTGTTGCTGAACAAAGATGTGCAGTTTGCGCAGATTCGCGATTTGGCTTTCAAAGTTGAAAAGAAACTACTGCGATCGGTCGACTTATTCGACGTGTACGAAGGCCAGGGGATCCCCGAAGACAAAAAATCGTATGCAGTAAGCTTTAGCCTGCGTGACGACGAAAAAACCCTGAACGACAAGCAAATCGATAAGATCATGCAAAAGCTGATCTTCCAGTTTGACCGGGAGCTGGAAGCGAAACTGAGGTAGTGCGAGGAGAGCCGGAGCTTGCGCTTTGGGCAAGTGAATGGAAATTCGCGTGAGACATAAAAAGTGGTCAGTCGCAGTCCCAGCAATCCAGCATCAAAAATCTAGCATCAAGCTATGACCAACAACCAAAAAGGCATTGCATATGCCGTTGTTACGGCTTTCTTTTGGGGCTTTCTAGCTATTTTCCTGAAAATAGCGGTTCAGGAGGTCGCTCCGCAAACCATCGTGTGGTTTCGTTTTATCGTGGCATTTGCCTTGTTGGCCAGCTGGCAACTGATCAAGCACCCCAAAAGTTTGCGCATTCTGATTCGCCCGCCACGCTTGCTGGTTTTGGCAGCCATTGGCTTATCGTGGAACTACCTTGGTTTTATGCTTGGCATTCACTATACCAGCCCAAGCAATGCCCAGTTGGTCATTCAAACCGGCCCGATTCTCCTGGTTCTAGCCAGCGTCATCTTCTTCAAAGAGAAAATCAGAAAAATGCAGTTACTGGGATTTTTCATCGCCGCCGTCGGATTTGTGTTCTTCTACAGCCAGCAGATAAAACTGATGATTGGCCAGGAAAGCCAATACAACATGGGTGTATTGCTCACTTTTAGCGGCGCACTGGCTTGGGCCACCTATGCTGTTATGCAAAAACGCCTGGTGCTTTCGCATGCCACAGGAACTTTAAACCTATTCCTGTTTGGGTTTCCGGCCATCATTTACCTACCTTTTGTTGATTTTGCCCCACTGCTCGAACTCAGCTGGATTTGGTGGGCCATTCTTATATTCCTTGGCGTGAACACGCTGGTAGCCTATAGCTGCCTGGCCCAAGCTTTACGTTACACGCAGGCCAATAAAGTCAGTATTATCGTTATTCTCAACCCCATGATAACCTTCGCGGTGATGGGCATCGTCACCAAAATGAATGTCAGCTGGATTGAAGCGGAACGTTTTTCCCTGCTCTCCTTTCTGGGGGCAATCATCATTTTAGCCGGAGCCGTTTTGGTCGTCGGACGCAAAAAAAGCAAGCCAACAGTGGAAAAAACAAATGAAGGGCGATTGTAATAACCCGATACTTTTTATTTCGCCCAGCCCAGGGATTTGTTATTTTATCCTTATATTTTGCCTGTCTTAACCGAATCATTTTCTAAGTGGAACTGCTAGCCGAAAAAATACTATTCGAGCAATATTTTAAAGACTACCATTTTGTGCTGGTCGTCTATGCCCAGAAATTCGTCCATGATGATGAAGTGGCGTACGACCTGGTTCAGGACGCTTTTCTAAACCTCTGGCGAAATTTTGCCAGCCTATCAAACCCGAAATCAGCGAAGAGTTACTTATTCACCAGCGTGAGAAACAATTGCCTGAATCACTTGTCAAAAAAAACGGTTCGAAAAAAATACACTGAGGAAAGTCTCAAACAAAAAACGGAAGAGATCAACGATTACCAAACGGCGTATTCAAGCCTTCTGGAAAAAGAAATGGAAGAAAAACTACGCAAGGCAGTGGCCGCCTTACCGGAAAAATACCAGCAGCCCTTTCGCTTAAGTCGCTTCGAAGACTTGTCGGCCAAGGAAATTGCCGAGCAACTGGATCTTCCTGTCAGAACGGTTGAAACCCGCATCTATCGTGCTCTAAAACAAATCAAACTCGCGCTTCAGGATTACCTGTTTCTGTTCTTTGTTCATCGGTACACGAAAAAAGCCGATCAGAATAAGTCAGAAAAATAAAATTCATCTTTTTTGAAAGTATTTGACGTAGTCACTCGCGTTCGCCTGTCTTAGTTTGTGGATAGCATGATAGGACATGGAAGTAGAAGACAAATACAAACGACTGTTGATCGGCCAGCTCCGGGAAGAACTCTCTCCAAAGGAGCAGAACGAATTATTTGCCTGGGTGTATGAATCGCCCCAGCATAAAAGACTATTTTATGAGCTGAAAGATATTTGGGACTCATCGAAGATTGTTCGGCCGAGAAATGAAGACAGGCAGCAGGAAGAGTGGGCAAAACTTTGGACAGAGATTGAAAAACTGGAAAAGCAAACCAACGGATCGAAAGGTTTTCTTTGGAGCCGAAATTTGCGGGAGGTATACAAGATTGCGGCTATTTTGGTTATTGCTTTTGGCGCAAGCTGGTTTTTGTTGAACCAGTTTCAGAAAGACGAATACAATACGCTGGAAGTTCCCTACGGCGCCCGAACCAACATTACCTTAACCGATGGTACCAAAATCTGGCTCAATTCGGGAACAACATTTAAATATCCCGCCAAGTTGGACCAAAAAGATGTGGATGTTTTTCTGGAAGGGGAAGCTTTCTTTGAAGTTGCCCACTTGAAAAATCGTAAATTCAATGTCAAAACCTCGACCATCAATATTCAGGTTTTGGGAACAAGCTTCAATGTAAAATCATACGATGATGATGAGCAGATTGAGGCAACATTAGTCAACGGATCCATCCGAATTGACGGCCAGCTGGACAACAAAACCATCCGAGAACCAATTCTTCTGAAACCTAATCAACAGGCAACCTTTGTCAAAGGCACAACTGGGTTTCAAGTCACACGAATAGCGGAAAGAAACCTGCACGAAGACTCCGCGAAGGCGCAAGAACCAACTGCTACTCCAACGGAATCAAAAGCCTCACTAACCATTTTTGAAAAAGTAAAAGTGGAAGACTATACTTCGTGGAAAGATCATGTGCTTGTTTTCAAAAGTGAGCCGCTGATGAGCTTGGTCAGGCAAATGGAGCGCTGGTATGATGTAAAAATTGAAATCAAAGACGAATCATTAAAAAAATCGCGGTACACCGGAACTTTTGAAAATGAAACCATCGAACAAGCGATTGAGGCGTTGAGCCTCTCCCTGCCTTTTGATTATACAATTGATAAAAATCAAATAGAAATACTAACCAAAAAGAATTTGTAACAAACATTGATTTGCCTATGACAAAACCTTTTTGAAAGAAAAAATCGGAAAATGCGCCAACATTTCCCGATTTCAGTTCAACCGCCTTCAACGCGGTCATTATTAAAAGTGTAAACTAATAACGTTCTAAAATTATGAAAAAAAAATGTAAAAGATGGACCATCCTGAAAAATCGGGGTCTGTTTAAAATTTTGATTGCTATGAAATTTATCTTACTATTCCTATTCATAACTGTTCAGTCTTTCGGGACAGTTTATTCGCAATCAACGAAACTGTCGGTTGACTTGCAAAATGTGACCACCGTTCAGATTTTGGAAGCCATTGAAAGTCAGACTGAGTTCAAGTTTCTTTACAACGATGATTTACTGGATGCCGACAAGTACCACAGCATCAAGTATAAAAACAAAACCGTAGAAGAGATTCTGGACGAAATACTGGCGGGCACGGGAAATTCATATTCCATTATGGCCAACCGGCTCATCGTCATTACGCCATCAGACTCACCGGTTCAGCAAGCCGGAACCATTACCGGAGTGGTTAGTTCTAAATCTGGCGAGTTGCTTCCGGGGGTTAGTGTGGTTGAAAAGGGAACCACAAACGGTACTGTAACCGATCTGGATGGACAGTACAACTTACGAGTCGGTTCATCCGATGCCGTGCTGGTATTCTCATTCATTGGTTATAAAACACAGGAAGTACAACTGAGCGGATCCAACACGATCAGTGTCCAACTCGCTGAAGATGTGGTCGGGTTGGATGAAGTAGTTGTCGTTGGTTACGGATCGGTAAAGAAAAGTGATTTAACCGGATCGGTATCTACTGTGAAAGCTGAAGATATTGCAGCATACCCATCGGTTGATATGGCGCAAGCTCTTCAGGGTCGGGCAGCAGGCGTACAAATTTCTGCAAACAACGGTGAACCCGGATCTTCCTTTAAAGTACGGATCCGTGGAGGCACGTCCATTAACTCATCTTCCGACCCGCTTTATGTTGTTGATGGTTTCCCGGGCGGAAGCTTACCACCTGCCGAGGACATCGAATCCATCGAAGTATTGAAAGATGCGTCGGCCACGGCCATTTATGGTTCCAGAGGTGCTAATGGCGTGGTAATGGTGACCACTAAAAAAGGGCAAAGTGGTAAAACGAAAATTGAATTCAACACCTCTTATTCGATGCAAAAAGAAATCAACCGCCTTGACTTACTTGGAGCACAGGATTTTGTGGATTACGTGAACGATGCCAACCCAGGTACACTTCCTTCCACGCCAGCCGCAAATACCGACTGGCAGGATGTGATCTTCCAAAATGGCGCTGTACAAAACTATCAGCTCTCTTTTTCAGGAGGTAATGAAGATGTCCGCTATTACGTATCCGGAGTTGTATACGACCATAAAGGGATCATAATTGGCTCGAAGTACAAGCGCTACTCGGTAACCAGCAACATCGATTTCAACCTCACTGACCGGATTAAACTGGGAGCTAACCTTTTTGCTCAGCGGACCGACCGCGACGGCTCGCACACTCAGGAAGGCAGTGGTGGGACCAACAACACCGGTGTGATTGCCTCTGCATTTACCATGGCCCCGAGCATTCCGATCCGAAACGACGTGGGGGTTTATACACTTTCTCCGGTTGGTGATCCGCGCGATAACCCTTATGCTATTGCAACCGAACGCAAAAACAATGCTGTTGCCGACATTCTGCAGGCCAATTTCTATGGAGAACTGAGCATTGTTGACAACCTCAAATTCAGAACAACATTAGGAGCTAAAACATACAATAACCGCGATGGCTTGTACATTTCGACCAAACTGAATGCCGGACGAAATGTTGGCGGTTCAGCGCGTATTAACGCCAATAAAAACACTGACCTGATCAGTGAGAATTATTTCACCTATAATGAACTGTTCGACAACATTCACGACCTGACCTTAATGGCCGGTTATTCTTACCAATATTATACCGGAGAATTTTGGGGAACAGGAAGTACTGAATTTGTCACCGACGACTTCCAATGGTGGAATCTTGGAGGTGGCTCAATCCCGAGCAACTCATCGAGTTGGAACAAGTCAGAATTGTCTTCTTACTACGGAAGGTTGAACTACAAACTGAAAGACAAATACTTGCTGACTTTGAACGCCCGTTATGATGGTTCGTCTCGTTTCGCTGAAAATGAAAAATGGGCTTTTTTCCCTTCCGGAGCATTGGCGTGGAACATAGCTGAAGAAAGCTTTATGGATGGTTTAAGAAATCTCAGCCAATTAAAACTTCGCGGAAGCTACGGCATTACGGGTAACCAAGCCATTGGCCCCTACCAGTCGCTGGCGCGGTTTGGAACCGTTTATACCATCATCAATGGAAGGCCGGTCAATGCAGTTCGTCCAACCTCGGTTGCCAACGATAACCTGACATGGGAAAGTACCGGACAGTTAGATATCGGGTTTGATCTCGGACTTTTCGATCAACGCATTTACCTGGTGGCCGATTATTACCGGATGAAAACCACCGACCTGCTTTTCAGTCTTCCTCTTCCGGAATACTCAGGTTTCCCAAGCATGATCGATAATATTGGCAGCGTTGAAAACAAAGGATTTGAATTTACCTTATCTACAGTCAATATTGAAAAAGAACTGAACTGGAAAACCGATTTCAATATTTCTTTCAACCGAAATAATGTATTAGAACTTCCCGACGGCAATGATATTCTCTACGCAGCCAATCCTGGCCATATGGTAGGCTTTGGAGACACTCATGTTTTACGTGAAGGAGAACCCGTTGGCGTATTCTATGGCTATACTTATGAGGGAGTTTACCAAGAAGGAGACACTTTCTTGCCCGGAGCTGGTTTTGAGCAAGCCGCCGGTGGTGAAAAGTACAAAGACCTAAGTGAAAATGGCACGCTGGGCAATGAAGATCGCTCCATAATCGGAAATCCTCATCCCGACTTTATTTGGGGAATGAACAACGCCCTGAAATACAAAAATTTTGACTTAAACTTTTTTATCCAAGGATCTCAAGGGAATGATGTGTATAGTTTCACGCTAATGGAACTGGAACTAATGGGAGGCGTAGCCAATTCAACCACCAGGGCATTGGATCGCTGGACGCCAACCAATACCAATACAGATGTGCCAAGAGCGAATTCGGGGCGCGCCAGGATCTCGTCAACCCGTTGGGTTGAAGATGGAAGCTATGTCCGGATGAAAAACATTTCGCTCGGCTACCAGGTTCCGAAATTCCACTTGCGTCGCCTTGGATTGGCCAGCGCACGAATCTATGTAAGTGGTCAAAACCTCCTGACCTTAACCGGCTACCGGGGCTACGATCCGGAAGTGAACTACAACTCAGGCGGCGACACCAATTCAAACCGAAACCTGGGATTGGACTACGGAAGTTATCCAAATGCCAAGTCATACACTGTCGGATTACAAGTCACTTTTTAAAAACTGGTCAATTCCATCGAATACCATGAAACTAAAAAATTGAATGAAATGAAAAAATATAAATTAATTACACTCTTTCTCCTCGCCATTTTTGTGCTTAGCTGCAACAATTTAGAGGAGACCCCGATGACGGACATTGTTCCGCAAGGCTTTTTCAAAGATGAAGCCACTGTTGAAGCTGCCGTTTTAGGAACATACGGCTACATTGCAGCCGAACAGTATTGGGGAAGGAAATATACACTGACCATCTTGCTGCAAGGCGACATGGCAGATATTGGTGAGCGGGGAACACCTGCAAGACGACAACAAGTCAATGATTTTAATTCGGATTCAAACAACGGAATGATCACATCCATCTGGCCTCGATCTTATCAAATCATCAGTGCGGCCAATTACGCCATCCTTGGAGCCGAGTCGCTGCCCGACGCAGATCAAACGGTTTTGGCCCAGTTAACAGCAGAAGCCCGGTTTGTTCGTGCATTTGTCTATTTCAATCTGGTTCGCATGTTTGGCGATGTACCCTATATCGGCGAAGCGATTAGCGATCCGGCATCGGTCAGAGATATTTCAAAAACACCGAAAGAACAAGTGTATGAAAACATCATTGCTGATCTGAAATTTGCAACAGAAAATCTAGCCATGGTTCCTGCCGACAATTCTCGCTCAAGGCCCTCGATAGGGTCAGCCCACACCATGCTGGCCGACGTTTACCTTACTTTGGGAGACTATCCAAAAGCTTACGAGCATGCAAAATGGGTGATCGACAATGAGAGCAGTTTGGACTACGCACTGGAACCTAATTTTCAAAACCTTTTTGATGCCACCAAACAGGATGCAACCAAAGAACACATCTTTTCGCTGGACTTCTTAGGTTCTCAGACAGGTCCCGGATCAACCAATGATGACATCACGGGTGCCTTAACAGGGATTCGGGGAGCCGATATCCAGGGATGGAGTGTTGCCGTTCCGGCAATGCCTGTTTACGACACTTGGGACCAGCGCGATTACAGAAAAAAGGTAAGCCTCGAGGATACGACAATGATTGGCGGTCAACCAGCGCCATATACGCAATATGGTACAGTAAAAAGGCCCCATATCGCCAAATATTTCCGCTATCCTGGAAATGCAAACGGTGAAGCACGGTACTCTGACCACAACTATGCTGTTTATCGCTATGCCGAAGTCTTACTGACAGCTGCGGAAGCACTGAACGAAGTAAGCGGGCCAACAGAGGAAGCCATCGGCTATGTTAACCGGGTTCGGGAGCGGGCCAGAAACTGGAATGGTACCATGACCGACTTCCCGGCCGAGGTTCAATCAGATATTTCAAAAGACGACTTCCGGGAGCTTGTGCTGGACGAACGCCGACTGGAACTTGCTTTTGAGTTCAAGCGTTGGTACGACATTCAACGCCGCGGGCTGGGCAACGAGGTTTTCAAAGGCCCCAACTCGCTGGAACCGCACGAAAACTTCGATCCAACGAAACACTATCTACTGGCTATCCCGCAGGACGAACTAGACAGAAATCCAAACTTGTTGCCACAAAACCCGGGCTACTAAAACAACCACTAAACCGTATTTCTTTTAAGCTGGTTCCTTTTTGGAGCCGGCTTTTTTTTGCCCGCTCCACTTCAAAAAACTAGAACGTGGAATTAGTTCCACATTTCCACACTTGAGTGTTTGTTCAAGAACAATCAGCAAACCCTTCCCTCCAAACACCTAAGATAGTAAACAAGCAGATAGCAGCTGCATCTTAAGTCTTTGAAATTTGAACCAATGAATTTGGCAAGGTTTTTTCACCTGATTGAACGTATTCAAACAACAAGGAGAAATCGCATGAAGAGAGAAACAGAAAATACAACAACGAATCCGCTTAGTCTGAAAGAAAAAAACCTGCTTGAACTACTTGAAAGCAGGTGGAGTCCGCGTAGTTTTTCGGATGAAAAAATACCAACGGAAACCATTGTAAAAGTATTTGATGCCGGCCGAACCATCATGTCTAGTTTTAACGAACAGCCTTGGCGAGTCATTTTCGCATCGAAAGATGATACCCACTACGAAAAGCTGTTCGATTGCCTGGGAGAGTTCAATCAGAAATGGGTAAAAACTGCACCCTGTCTGGGTGTGGTATTGGGGAAAAAACATTTTACCAAAAAAGATAAACCAAATAGGCATCGGTTCTATGACTCCGGAGCTTTTATGGCCGTATCAACTTTGCGGGCCACCAGTTTAGATTTGTTTGTACACCAAATGGCCGGCTTTTCGCCTGAAAAAGTCACTGAAAAACTTAGGGTCCCGGAAGAGTTTGAACCACTGACTATGTTTGTCATGGGCAACATAGCAGCCCCCGAGCAGTTACCGGAAGATCTTCAGAAACAAGAACACAAGAAATCAGACCGAAAAGACGTCGACGACTTTCTCTTCGGTAATCAGTGGGGCGTGCCGTATGCCTCAACAGAGAAATAAACCATTTAATCGTTGCTATTATGAATAAGAATAATCAATACAGCACGCTTGTCGAAGCCCTCGCAGAATTGGCAAAACGTGGCTATACACATAATTATAGAGTTAACCGATACGGGCAATTGGAAGAAAGCAAAACCGTGCATTTCCTTCCTTCTGAAGTCGAGCTACATGAATTCCATCGATTTGAAGGAGCTACAAACCCGTCCGACATGAGTATTGTATATGCTGTTAAAACAAATTCCGAAGAAAAAGGAACCGTTGTTGACTCGTACGGTGTAGACGGTTCAGAGGTCACATCAAAGTTTATGAATAAAATAGCTCAAAGGCAGTTTGACTAAGTTTAATCAGTCAAACAAACTCATTCTTAGAAACAATGCTAAAAGATAAAACGATGAAACAAAAAATATTAAAAAAAAGCCTTGAAACAATCGTAGAAATCTGCGAAGACGGTATTACTGGTTACGAAACGGCGGCCGAAACGATTAACGACGACGATCTAAAAACGCAATTCCTGAGAATAGCCCAGCAACGAAAGGGATTTGTCGAAGAGTTGAAGAATGAGGCCTACCGGCTAGGAATTGAACTTGACGACATGGGAACAGCCAAAGGCTTTTTCCACCGAACTTGGTTAACCGCAAAGGCAACTATCAGCACCGACACCAATGAAAAAGTAATTGAAGAAAGCATGAAAGGTGAAAAATATGCCGTTGACACCTATCACGAAGTTATGAAAGGTGAAAAATTGCCGATTTATCTCGAAGAAACATTGGAAAAACAACAAAGCCTTATCAAAGCGGCAATCCTTCAGCTGGAAGGTTTAAAAATAGAAGCAATAAAAGAATCTTAGAACCGATTTGTACAACCATAAAATTTGAGAATCATGAGTGCAACAACAGACAAAATCAAAGGAAACTGGAATACGATCAAAGGAAGACTCAAGCAACAGTACGGTGAACTTACTGAGGATGACTTAACTTACGAAGAAGGTCTCGAAGATGAACTCGTCGGGCGTATTCAGAAGAAAACCGGAAAAACAAAAGAAGAAGTCAAAAACTTCATTGACCAACTATAGAAACAAAAACCCATGACAGAACTAACAGGAAAGAAAGTGGCCATACTGGCCACCAATGGTTTTGAGGAATCGGAATTATTTGAGCCAAAACAAGCCTTAGAGAAAAGTGGGGCCGAAGTCCACATCATTTCTCCGGATACAGGAAAAATTACCGCCTGGAAACACGGTGAATGGAGCCGAAAGGCAAATGTTGACAAAGCTTTGGCGGAAGCTGAAGTGGCTGATTACGATGCATTGATGCTTCCCGGCGGAGTGATTAATCCGGATAAACTCCGGCGTGATCCAAAAGCCATTCAATTTGTGCATGATTTCGCAGTCAGCGGCAAACCCGTGGCAGCCATTTGTCACGGTCCGCAACTCTTAATCGATGCCGACGTTGTCAAAGGAAAGATCATGACATCATTTTCCTCAATCAAAAAAGATCTGCAAAATGCGGGCGCCAATTGGGTCGATCAGGAAGTGGTGATTGACGACAACTTGATTACTTCGCGTAAACCCGATGATATCGAAGCATTCAATAGCAAGCTGATTGAAACCATAGCCAACATAAAGCATAAGTAAAATAACAGGTTGAAGCAATTTCAACTGCTTCAACCTGTTATCTTTAAACCAACGAAAAACACGACGCCATGCCCGGAAAAGCATTTTCATCACGCATAGAAAACGAGGATCAATACGAAGCACTGCGCGACAAAGGCTACAGCAAAGAAAAAGCGGCCCGAATTGCCAATACGCCCGACTCAGGAAAAAAAGGAGGAAGTAGTAAAAAATACGAAGCATGGACCAGGCAAGAACTCTACCGCAAGGCCCAAGAAGTAGGAATTGAGGGGCGAAGTAAGATGTCAAAACAAGATTTGATCCATGCACTTCGACATAACTAGGGTGCTGAACAACAACCTCTGATCGCCTTTATGTCGTGATTTCATCGACCAGTTAGTACTTTAATCAAAAATGGAAACCTACCAAAGTCAATTGCTAATTTTGCTTAACATTCTGATTGCAACTGTACTATCAGGAGTCATCGGTATTGAAAGGGAACAACTAAAAAAACCGGCAGGTTTGCGCACCAATATGATTGTTGGAAGCATTTCCTGCTTTTTTGTAGCCATTAGCCCCTCCTTAAGCAATTTTATCCAAGCAAATATCACGAGTGATTTGCTCAGTGTAGACCCCATTCGTGTCCTGCAAGCAATCATCGTTGGTATCAGCTTTATTGGCGCGGGCACCATCCTCAAATCGAAAGATGAAAATACGGTTCAGAACCTGACAACTGCATCAAGTCTGCTTTATTCAACCGGGATTGGAATTTCTGTTGCTCTCAAAGCCTACATTGTTGCCGGAGGACTCACGTTACTTGGCTTACTCATCAATTACCTTAGTCATTGGAAAAAAGTCAAAACCAAAAAAAAGTAAGTTCGCCACATCATTAAACCCATGTAAATCATATATCTTTGGTTGAAAATGAAATCTATGCAGAAACTTATCGTCCTTCCATTTTTGGTGCTGCTTCTGGCTTGTTCCAACTCTCCTGAAGGAAAAATCATCACTGTTAATGGTCCTATTAGTCCCGAAAAATTAGGAACAACGCTCGAACATGAACACATTTTGGTTGACTTTTCCGGTGCCGAAAATTACCATCCCGAAAACTATAATCAGCAGGAAGCCTTTGACCGGATACTGCCCGAACTGAAAAAACTAAAAGAATACGGGGTCGAATCGTTTGTGGAATGCACACCGAATTTTGTCGGCCGCGATGTTGTTCTGCTAAAAAAAATAGCCGACGCTACGGGCTTAAACATTCTGACCAACACTGGTTTTTATGGAGCTCAAAATAACAAATTTATCCCGAAGCACGTGCTGGACATGACCGCCGAAGCCATTGCTGAATTTTACACGGCTGAGTTTAAACAAGGCATTGAAGGAACAGGCATTCGACCCGGTTTTATCAAAACAGCAGTCGATCGGAAACCCCTGTCTGATTTTCACGCAAAGTTAGCTCGTGCGGCAGCCATCGCACACAAAGCCACTGGGCTAACCATCATGTCGCATACAGGTCCTGCCCTCCCCGCTTTTCAGCAACTGGACATCTTAAAAGAAGAAGGTGTTTCACCCGAAGCCTTTATCTGGACCCATGCCAGCAATGAGAAAGACTGGGAAAACCTGGTTAAGGTCGCCCACATGGGAGCCTGGATTTCGCTCGACAAATACGGATGGGATGAAGATTATCTAAAAGGTGAGATTTTGGTTTATCTGAAAGAACAAGGAGTCCTGGACAAAATTCTGATTTCACACGACGCTGGCTGGTACGAACCCAGTCAACCTGCTAAGGCCATTCAACCCTACACTCCCATCTTCGAGACACTGATTCCAAACCTGAAAGCAAACGGATTTACAGCGGCTGAAGTGGACCTGCTTCTTGTGAAAAACCCGGCAAAAGCCTTCACCGTCAGCAAAAGATTAATTACCCCTTCAAACTAAATTCCGATGAAAAAAATCTTGTAT
>SWCA01003777.1_pt1 | contig 22993 bp, 20 predicted proteins | sample 4692961 | NCBI WGS metagenome assembly SWCA01 (sample SAMN10267275, study PRJNA491770) | bioreactor metagenome | isolation source: DHS bioreactor inoculated with | place: Japan: off Shimokita Peninsula
GAACGCCGGCAAGCGAAGTCACATTTTCATCCAAAGACTCATCGATGATCTTGGCGATTTTTTCCTCAAACTCTTCCAGCAGAGCCACTTCAACTGAGGGCGTACGAATGAATTCAGCCCAAAAAGGGGTGTTCTCAATCAAAATGGCGGAGAGGTCGCCAAAATACGACTTGTTGCTGAAGTTGTTCACCTGTTGGCTCCCCCCCAAGGTGAGCGTTTTTCCAAACAAAACGCCCGACTCGGGATTGTTTTTCAGGTACAGGGCGAAAACATCCTTGGCTCCCCGAAAGTGAACATCTTCGAGCGACTGCTTGCTGACAGGAATAAACTTACTTTTGTCGTTGGTGGTTCCCGACGATTTGGCAAACCATTTGATTTCGCCTGGCCACAGCAAATTATTTTCTCCTTGGCGTAAGCGTTCAATATAAGGGGCAAAATCTTCGTAGTAACGAATCGGCACGCGTTCTTTAAATTCTTTTTCTGATCGGATGCTTTTGAAATCGTATTGTTTTCCGAACTCGGTATCGCGGGCTTCCTTTAGCAGGTCAAAGAATACTTCCAGCTGGGTGTCAAATGGATGTTCTTTAAAGAGGTCAATCTCATTGATTCGCTTAAAATTGATCCAGTTGATCACGGAGTTAATAAACGGCATAGATCTGATTTTACGTGATTAAAACAATGTACAGAATCCTGTTTCTGCAGTAGCCAAATTTATCTTTTTTGATTGAGACTACCTACAGACCATCTTAGCAAAAATATTTTTCTATTTTTACTTAAAATTATTTTCAGACTAAAGATCAAGCAACATTCTATTCGCTCATTTAAATCTATTCACGTGAATTACATCGATATTATTCTTGGGGTATTGCTGGTACTGGCAGCTTTTCGTGGGTTCTACAAAGGCTTCGTAGCTGAGGTTGCCTCGCTTGCCGGATTGATTTTGGGTATTTGGGGGGCCATCCACTTTTCGCACCTGACTTCGGAGTTTATCGTTGGTACGTTTAACTATCAATCGGAACATTTAGGGTTGATTGCCTTTATCGCCACGTTTGTCGTCATTGTTATTTTGGTTCATTTAATCGGTAAGGCTGTTGAGACCATTATCTCGGCTGTTGCTTTAGGCTTTATCAACCGCCTGGCCGGAATTCTGTTCGGAGTCATCAAATCGGCATTGATTTTAAGTGTGCTGTTGCTTGTTTTTGAAGAATTGGACGAAAACGTGGGGATGATTTCGGAAGATTTGAAAGCTGATTCACAAATGTATGAGCCGGTAAAAAATTTATTGCCAACCATTTTGCCTTTTCTGAACTTCGATGATTTGAATGGCGATTTATTCGAGCGGGAAGAAGATCGGGAGCACGAGTTTGATAAAGTGACTTAAGATCAGGGATCTGATTAATATTTTCTTTTGCTTTCAGCCCTTAACGGTTCATTTTTATATCTTTGCCGGGATTTCGCGGCCGGATGCGTTCCTGCATGACTTGCCTGATCATCAACACGAGAAGGCAACGACAGGCCAATAAAAATGATAATTGAAAATTAATTCAAAATATTTACGATGAACTTTGTTGAAGAATTGAACTGGCGCGGTATGATTCATGACATCATGCCTGGAACGGAAGAACAACTGCAGAAAGAAATGACGACAGCTTATGTGGGTATTGACCCTACAGCTGATTCGTTACATATTGGACATCTTGTTGGCGTAATGATGCTGAAGCACTTTCAACTGGCCGGACACAAACCCATCGCCTTGGTTGGTGGTGCCACCGGGATGATTGGCGACCCTTCAGGCAAATCGCAGGAACGCAACCTGTTGGACGAACAAACCCTCCGCCACAACCAGGAGTGCCTGAAGGCACAGCTGAACCGCTTTCTGGACTTTGATTCGGATGCACCCAATGCAGCAGAATTGGTGAACAACTACGACTGGATGAAAGAATACAGCTTTCTGGATTTCATTCGCGATATCGGCAAACACCTTACCGTAAATTACATGATGTCGAAAGACAGTGTAAAAAAAAGACTGGGTGAAGAATCAAAAATCGGCATGTCGTTCACCGAATTTTCCTACCAGTTGGTTCAAGGAACCGATTTCCTTCACCTTTATCGCACCAAAAATTGTAAACTACAGATGGGCGGGTCGGACCAATGGGGAAACATTACCACTGGAACTGAGCTCATCCGACGCAAGGAAAGTGGCGAAGCCTTTGCAATGACTTGCCCGCTGATTACCAAGGCCGACGGCACCAAGTTTGGCAAAACAGAAAGCGGTAACGTGTGGCTCGATGCGAAATTGACTTCACCCTATAAATTTTTCCAGTTTTGGTTGAATACGTCGGATGAAGATGCCGAGAAATACATCAAAATCTTTACCCTGTTGAGCCAGACTGAAATTGCTGAACTGGTTGCCAGGCACCGTGAAGCGCCGCATGCGCGCGAGCTCCAAAAAAAGCTGGCCGAAGAAGTAACCGTGATGGTTCACTCACGCGAAGATTTTGAAATGGCGGTGGAAGCCTCGCAAATTTTGTTTGGCAGCGGAACAGCCGAAAACCTGCGCAAGCTTGATGAGCAGACTTTTTTGTCGGTTTTTGAAGGGGTTCCACAATTTACGATTTCGAAAACAGCACTTGCTGCCGGAATCAATGTCGTTGACCTACTGGCAGAAACCGCTGCTGTTTTCCCGTCAAAAGGGGAGCTTCGCCGAAGCATCAAAGGAAACGGACTAAGCATCAACAAGGAGAAAACTACAGATCAAGACTTGATAGTAAATACCGATTTTTTGATCGGAGATCAATATATTTTGGTGCAGAAAGGGAAAAAGAATTATTTCCTGCTGATTGCAGAATAGTGGTTGCTCAAATGAGCAACTGATAATAATTGATGGGGAAATCCGTTCATGGAATACGACCTAACAATAAACTTATGAAAAGCTTTTTTGACAACCAGGACCTGGTGAAGCTGATATGGAAATGGAAAAGGCATTTGATTGGTGTTGGCACCATCGCCATTGTTGGAGCCGCCATCTTTTCATCGCCTTGGTTTATTACCCCCATGTTTCAGTCGCAGGCCCGAATTTACCCAACCAACACCAACACCTATTCCGAAGAATCGGAAAGTGAACAAATGCTGGAGGTGCTGAATTCGACCGACATTAAATGGCAGCTGATTGATACGTTCAACCTGGAAGAACGGTTTGAAATCCCGGAGGATGAAGCCCACTTTCGTACCAAAATTCTAAAAGAATACAACGACCGGATCACGTGTAAAAAAACAGAATACGAGTCGATTGAGTTGAAAGCGCTCGATGCGGATCCTCAAGTGGCCAGCGACATGATCGATTCGCTGATTGTTTTTTACAACCGTAAAGTGCTCATTTTGAACCGTCAGAAAGCCCGGGAACAAGCGACATTTTATGAGAAAGACCTGAACCGCAAGCGCAGGGAAATTGAAGCGGTTGCCGCTGAAATGGAACCGCTGAGGAAAGAATATGGTTTGCTCGATTACGAAATTCAAGCCGAGCAGGTGACCCAAGGCTATATGTCGGCTTTGGCAGGTGGAGCCAATAGCCGTGCGATTGCTGACATCAAGAATCTGATGACTAACCTGGAAGAAAAAGGCGGCCGGTTTTTCCTGCTTCAAAAGGAGCTGTTGGCTCTCGAGATGCAACGCGACACCATTGCCAGTCGTTACGACAAGGCACTGGCTAACGCTGAAAAAGATGTGACCTACACCATGGTGGTTGAAGAACCATTTCCTGCTGATAAAAAAGCTTATCCCACCCGCTGGCTGATTGTGTTGGTCTCTCTTGTTGCGGTTGAGTTTTTGGCTCTACTGACCATCTTGGGCCTCGAAGGAATTCAATCTTCAAAATCCTAAGATTTTGCTTCGCCGATCCACTCAAATTATCCTGTTTTATAGTGTTTCCGTTTTATTTTTAGCACTCAATTTTTATTTTATCATCCGGAGCGAAACACTACTCATCAGTCTGCTGCCTTTTGTTGCGGCTGTTGTGTTCACAGCGCTGGTGCGCATGGATGGCCTGTTGCTGCTAGTCGCTTTTTTCACGCCGCTGTCATTGCCACTCAATAAGCTGGTCGAAGGCTTGGCCTTCGACATGTACCTGCCCACTGAGCCCTTGCTTTTCGGCTTATTGCTGCTCTTTCTTTTTAAGCTGGCCGAAAGAAAAAGCTTCGACAGGGCCTTACTAAAACATCCCGTTTCACTGGCGCTTTATTTCTATCTGGGATGGATGCTGATCACCGCACTGACCAGCACAATGCCGCTGGTTTCGCTGAAGTTTTGGCTAGCAAAAATCTGGTTTTTGGTTGCATTCTATTGGATGGGCATTCTTTTTTTTAGAAATAAGAAAAACATCTACTGGTTTGTTGCTCTTTACTGCAGCGCTTTCGTTTTGGTGATTTTTTATGCTTGGTCGCGCCACTTGGCACTGGGGTTTCACAATGTGCAGGCGGCGCATTTTGTGATGAACCCTTTTTACAAGGATCACACGTCCTATGGAGCGATGCTCGCTTTTTTTATTCCGTTCTTGCTAGGCATCACCTTGTTTGCAAGGATTCGTAAAAGGTACCGTTTCCTGGCTGCGATGGCTTTGGTGCTATTTGCCGTTGCCCTGCTGTTGTCATACAGCCGTGCGGCCTGGCTGAGCCTTTCGCTTGGGGCAATGGTTTGGTTGCTTATTCGTCTGAAAATCCGATTCCGGCCTTTGTTTATTACTGCCCTGTCAGCCGTTGCTTTGGTTTGGGTATTTCAAGTTCCAATCCTTCAGTTTCTGGAGCGCAACGATCAGGAGTCGTCGGCCAACCTGGCCACGCATATTTCGTCAATGACCAACGTGACGAGCGATGCCTCCAACCTGGAGCGACTTAACCGCTGGAGTTGTGCCATCAGAATGTTTGAGGAGAAACCGGTTTTTGGGTGGGGGCCCGGAACCTACATGTTTCAGTACGCGCCTTTCCAGCTCACAAAATATAGGACCATCATCAGCACCAATTCGGCCGACCGGGGCAACGCCCACAGCGAATACCTGGGACCGCTCGCTGAATCCGGTTTTTTGGGTATGTTCAGCTTCATCCTGCTGGTTGTGGTTATTCTGTATCGGGGCATTCACGCCTATTCTCAAAAGAAAGATCAAGAAAGCCGACTCCTCCTTCTATCTGCAATCATTGGAATTACGACTTACCTGGTGCACGGTTTTCTGAATAACTTTTTGGATACAGATAAAGTGTCGGTCCCTTTCTGGGCCTTTGTGGCTATCATTGTTGTGTCTGATCTTTCCACCAAATCGGAACAGCCCGCTTCAAACGATTAGGCAAGAATTCGCTGTGTAGCGATTCATACAGCATCAAGCTAAAAAAAGCCCGGTTGTAGCCGGGCTTTTTTGATGAAAACATGACGTTTTCTATTTTTTTACGCGTTCGCAGTAGCTACGGTCACGGGTATCAACTTTGATCACATCGTTTTCGTTGATGAAAAGCGGCACCATGATTTCGGCTCCGGTTTCCAGGGTTGCCGGTTTCAGTGCTGTTGAACTTGCCGTGTTGCCTTTTTCTCCGGGGATGGTTTGAACAATCTCCAGCTCAACAAAGGCAGGAAGTTCGGCAGTCAGTGGTGTTTCGTTTTCCGCCTGAAAGTTCACCTCGATCATCTGGCCTTCTTTCATCAAATCGGCATTTTCAATCATGTCCGGATTCAGTGAGATTTGTTCAAATGTTTCGGTGTGCATGAAGTTGCAGCCCATGTCATCTTTATACAAATATTGGTACGGTCTTCTTTCAACCCGAACCACATCTACTTTTACACCGGCATTGAATGTGTTCTCAATCACTTTCCCGGTTTTTACATTCTTCAATTTGGTGCGCACAAAAGCAGCGCCTTTGCCCGGCTTAACATGTTGAAATTGTACAATGGTAAATATCTGCCCGTTGTATTCAATTGTCAATCCGTTTCTAAAATCTGATGTACTTGCCATATCCCTGTTTTATAATGAATTACAAAATTTGCTGCAAAAGTAGTTATTTTCTGCTTAATAATTTTCCTTTTTCAGCCCTAATCCATTCGATTGGTTGGCCTTAGTCCACTTGTTCAACACCTTTTTTCTTGTAGGAATAGATCTCACATTTGAGGGCGCCCACTTTCAGATCGAACTCCAGCAGCACTGGAATCCGGTGTTCATCGTCGGTAATGTAGAATTTAAGTCCGCTGTCGCTGTTCAACACTTTTCCTTTATCAATACTTGGCTGAATGACATGGCATCTTTTTGTGCCCAACTTGGTTTTAATTTTGGTTTTCCCCAGGTATTTGATTTTCATCATGAAATACTCATCGGCATGAAACACGGGAATTGAGAATTCTTCGCCGCCATCAAACTGATCGAGGTAATTGGTGTTACGCATGTGGAAAAATGCGGTGACAAAATCTACTGTATTCGATGGAACCTCGCGCGGGCCCGATCGCTGTGAGTAAATCGAGTCCCGGTCGTTGAAAAAGAATGCTTCGTTGTACCACCGGTAGCTTCCTTCTTTGATGTTCCGAATAGCCTTGTAAGGCATATAGGTTTTCGGATCGACAATACTCTCATAAATATCGTGAACTCCATACAACAGGTTAGTCACCCCCACCGTGTTCCCATCAAGCAGCAAATGAAGGGCTTCTTTTCCCTGGTAGGTCGTGTCTTCAACACTTAAAATTGCTTCTCCTCCTTTGATGAAGCTATATTTCATGTTGTACTTCAGTTCTTCTATTGGTTGAGCGCTGGCGACAGTACAGACAAGCAAAAAAATAAAAATTATTTGTTGTTTCATTTCCTTAGAATATTTTTCTTGGGGAGGCCTGCAATAAAATCCTTCAAATAAAAAGGTTCAAAATAGGCCAAATCCTCAAATTGATTGTTTTCATATGCTTTCTGGGCCAGAGAACACATAAACTGTGCCGAAGTTTTAATGTCGTTGATAAAGATGGCGTTAGGGTGATCAATTTCGGTGCGACATTTGGCCGCCCCGTTTCCGAAGAAAGCCACCGAATGCTTGCCGAGATAAGCCTCAAAACTGGAGGAATCAATAACTTTTGCAGAAACGGCTTCTACCTGCTTCAGGTTGCGGTCGTACAGCGCTGTATAAACTTCCATTCGTCGGGCATCAATCATAGGGCATAAAAGTAAATCGGGTGCTGACTGAATGGCATACTTCTCTGGGTTTGAGCCAACATGGGCACTCATCGATTTCAGCGGGCTGATAGCAATCAGTGGGATTTGGTTGGCAAAGCAAATGCCCTTGGCCAAAGAAACTCCGATGCGAAGTCCGGTGTACGACCCAGGCCCTTTACTGATGGCAACTGCTTTTAACTGACTGAATTTAAAATGGTTTCGACTCATCAATTCTTCAGCAAAAACACTCAGCAAGCGGGCGTGATTTTGCCCTTCGTCACTTTCAATATAGTCAATCAGGTTTCCATTTTCAGAAAGCGAAACACTGCAAACCTCCGTTGATGATTCAAGATTTAAAATTAGCGTCATTGTTATTTTAATTTGACTGCAAAATTAAGATATTAACAGAACATGCACCCAAAATGATCTGGAAAAACGAGCGATGCTTTTTTGTTAAAAACAAATCAATCTAAATGACTAAATAATTTCTATTTTTTATTAGTTTTAACTGATTTTTTACTCAGGAAAAATGTATAGAGCCGCAATTATTGATGATGATCAGTTAGCCCGTAGGGTTTTATTTCGGATATTGGATCAACACTTCCCTGATATTGAAATAGTTGGAGAGGCCAGCTCGGTGGAAAGTGGAATTAAATTAATAATAAAAGAAGCGCCGGACTTGGTTTTTCTGGACATCGAAATGCCCGATGGAACCGGTTTTGATTTGATTGAAAAATTGCCGGAAGTTAATTTCAAACTGGTTTTCACAACTTCCTACAGCGACTACGCTATTACTGCCTTTAAATATTCTGCATTCGACTATATTCTCAAGCCTGTTTTAATTGAAAATGTAAAAGCAACCATTCAACGGATTAGTGAAATTCCGGTGCTGAACGAAAAACACCGGGTTGAGGTGTTGAAAAACAGCCTCGAAAACCGAGGAGAAAGTTCGCATGTCACCATTGCACTGCCCGAAATGAATGGCTTTGCCATCATTAAAGTGACCAACATTCTTCGGTGCGAAGGCGAACGCAACTATACCCGGGTTTTCTACCAGAATGGAACTTCAGTTCTGATTAGCCGCACCTTGCTCGAATTTGACCAACTGCTCGTGCCCCATGGTTTTTGCCGCATTCACCGGTCTCACTTGGTCAACCTGAAATATGTTGAGCGCTGCCTGAAAACCGATGGCGGACTGGTCGAACTGTCCGATAAATCCAAACTTCCTGTTTCTCCCAAACACAAAGAAGAACTGCTTGATAAACTGCTTCATAACCGCCTGTAAACCGATCGGTTTTTAGATCTTGGTATGGAGGTATTCCCGTTTGCTAGTTGTTAGCTAGGGTTTGCTCATTTCCCAATTGATTAATGGCCTAAACATCTATCTTTATCGACTTGAAAAAACCCAAGTATTGAACTAATTATCATATGGATACGTGAACAAGCGAAAACCGAAAATGGAGACGCGCCATATGAACCGAACAAGTGGAGAATGAGATTGTCGAAAAAGCTGTTTCAAATATTCCTTTTTACTTTCGTTTGTCTGATAGCTCATCATAAGGCTTACAGCCAAACTACAATTGAGACACTAACCACTTATCCGCCATCAACAACAATATCCCAAAACTTAATCGTTAATGACACTCTTATCGCGCTGGGCGATTTGACACTGGAAAATAACGTTGTTTTAACGATAAACACCGGTGGTGTGGTTATTATCTATGGAGATCTGCATACCAGCAATAAGATCACCCTGGATATTAATAGCTACCTTTTTGTGCTGGGTTCAATAACCCATAACGGAGCCAGCAAACATGCGGAAGCATCAATTTCAGCCAATTCTCAGGTCTACGTGTTTGGAGATGTTTCTTCTGACTTTGACAATACCGACTTGGCCTGCCCGGCTGGCGATTATGAGCAAGGAACACAAAATAATTGCGGACACGGTGATTTGGAAGATTTCATTCGAAATCTGGATGATATACCAGAAGAAATAACTGATTTGTTTGGATGTCAATCGAGTTCAATGCCTTTCTATTACAGCAATGGCGAGCCAAATTCAAATAGTCCTGTCGCACCTGGTGGATCGATTTTCCTGACAGCAAATGCAGGGGCTTCCTATCCGGCATCAATTGCTTATTACTCGTGGGAAGGTCCTGGGGGATTTTATTATTCATCATCGTCCACTCAAAATGCGACTGTGCCGAATAATGCGGGAATCGAACATTCAGGTTACTATACTTACACTGCGATGACGACCACTGGATGCTTCATTCGAGACTCAACCTATGTTCTGGTATCCGACTGTGGATTTTCGAGTGGATATTATAGTCGCGATAATTACACCGGGAATTGGAGTGAAGAATCAACTTGGGGAGCGTCTGACAATTCGATGGTCCTACCTCCTCCAAATAATCCGAACAACTCCCGGAATATAACAGTAAAAGGCTACGTTACTTTAAACGACAATTTGAGTCTCACTGGCTCGCAGCAGTATGTGTGCGACACCCTGGTTGTCACTGGCGATTTGTATATGACCAGTAACAGTTTTACCGTTGCGCCAGGTGGAGTATTAATTGTCTTGGGAGATTTCACAGCCGGATCGGGATCACTGGTCAATAATGAGGGCGGAAAAATTGTTTTTGCGGGTGAGTTTTCAAAAACCTACAGTTATTCGTTTTCAGGGACAGGAGACACCTATGTTTTCGATCCGGATCCTTTATCCGAAGGTTTTACACCAACTGGCAACCAAGACTATCTGGAAACCAATGATCCAAACCTCTATAATTTTTACATTTCTCTGGTTGGTGGTGTTCCACCGTCTGCCGATTGTGAGGATGTGACGATTTCCCTAAATGAATATGGTCAAGCCAGTATTCAGCCTGAAGATGTCCATGACGGACCGCTACGCGCCAACCTCACCTACACCGTAAGCCAATCCGAATTCGGTTGCGATGATTTGGGCAAAAATACCATCACACTTACAGCGACCAATAGCGGGGGAACATCGGATGAGTGCACCGCTGAGGTGACTGTTGAGGATAACATCGCACCGATAATCACAAGCTGCCCTGCTGACGCTGAATTTGACTGTATCGAAAATCTTCCCCTGATACAAAATATCACGGATTTTGAAGCCGTTGGTGGAGAAGTATCGGATAATTGCAATCCGAGTAATTTGACCATTTCGTACGAGGATATTACAGCAACTGCCGGCGGGTGTCGGGTCATCCGCACCTATACCATCACTGACGAATCAGAAAATATCGCAGTTTGCGAACAAGAATTCACAATTCGAGATGATATTGATCCAGTCATAACTTGTGTTGATTTGACCTACATGCCAGCAAACGATGATTGCTCGGTAACCATCTCCGTTGATAAGCCCGTAATAAATGTCGACACCGATAACTGTGGGTTTGGCGATATTGAACCGGTTTACAGCTACCATCTGGCAAGTGACCCTGAAAATGCGATCACAGGATTGGGAGACATTCCGGAGACCAGCTTTCCGTTGGGGCGTAGCACAATCCATTGGACCTTTTCTGACGAATGTGGGAATTCCGTATCCAGCACCCAGATCATTGATGTGACTTTTGAATTGAGTGAAATCAGCTACGACAATGGCTCAACTTCAACCGATGCTGGTTCAGGAGTATACCCAATGCAAACCTCAACCCATACCTATTCGGTCGATTCAAAAATCCCCGAGGATGGATATTCTTACCAATGGAAATTATTCGAAAGGGACGGTGAAAGCCTCGGAGATGTCGTTGATCCGGCTCATTACATCATTGATCAAACAGGAGAATACAACATGGCCTCCGTTGCCATCACCTTTTCGGAAGCCTTATCAGTCGAACCCGAGTATTTTATTGCAGTTGAAAAACGGAGGAATGGAATCTTATGTGCCAAACAGGAAGTCTTACCCATAAGAATTCACCCCCATGATTTTGACGTGGAGCTATTGCCAACCGGATCTGATTGTCAGGCTGGAGAGACAGGAACTCCAAGCACTATTTTGTGGGAAATTAGCTTCCCGGAAATCGTTACCGAACCATTTCAGTTCGACTACAACATTACGCTCGACGGAAATCCAATCTGTACAGGTACCGTCTCTGGTATTTCTTACGCAGCTGCGAATGTCACTCATAACAGTGGATGCTCAATTGGAGAACCACCAGTTCCTCCTTATGCCTTGGTTAGCAAAAATCAAGATTCGAAAACGGTTAGGCTGGAGTATGTCATCAGCAGCATCACAGGAGCGGATCTACAGATCGGTCTTACGATTGAAGCAATGGATGCTTTCGAAGTTTCGGATAGCGATATTTCAAATAATTCAGAAGAAGTGATTCTCTGGGGTGTTCCGAACACCTCCGACATTGAAACGGATTAATAAACAACAAGATAGATGACAAATTAATTTTTAAATTTTAACCTTTAAATTTTTATACAATGAAACAATTTTTTACTCTTTTGAGCCTGTTAATCGTAATGGGCATGAGCGCCAATGTGATGGCGCAAAGTACTGGGTCAAATCCTTATCCTGGAGCAACGCACAACTACTCAGTTTCAAGTTCCGCAACTTCGTGGGTATGGAAAGTTTACAAAGGAAGTATGGCAACAGAAGTTACAACTTTCCCAGGCAGTGGAATAGAAGCTTTTACTGCGAGTGGCAACAACGTAGACATTACTTGGGCGACTGACGCAGCACCAGGGGACGAATACATCGTCGTAGTTGAAGAAACAGATGATGCCGGATGTATGAACTCAAAAGGACTTCCTGTTATTATTACTCCTTCAACCTTTGACTTAATTGTGACAAACGGAGGAGATGCTTGTTACGCAAATTCCGTTGTAGTAGGATGGACTGGTGGGCAAGCTGCCGCTAGTGTAACCTATGATCATGGAGAAGCTGAAATTACTTATACAATTGCAGCAGATGGTGTTGGAGCCAGTGAAACCTGGAGTTTCAAACCAAATTTCTCATACTCTCCAACCGGAACTTTTTCTGAAACTTTCACTGTTGCTGGCTCAGTATCCGGTCCAATTTTAGAGTCTGGTGGCGTATATACATTAGAAGGAGCTGAAACCGCAACTATTACGGTTACAGTAGACAATGGTAACTCGTATGACAACGATTCTGCCGCAGATGCTCAAGATTTTACTGCTACATTGTCATTGTCTGACGTGAAATCAGGTACTGGGGCAGTAGAAAGAACTGATACAGACAATAACGAAGATAGTTTAGACGTGTCTCGTCCGAATACAAGCCAAATTAGTACAGACAACTAATCAACCTTCATAGTAAGATTGGTTAAGTGAAAAATATCATCCTGTTGATAATCTTATCTTTGGCGGCCACATTTGTGGCCGCACAGGATGCTATTTCCCCTTTTGCGGGGGCAAGCCACAGCTACCAGGTCGATGAGCACGCCGGCAACGACTATATCTGGCAAGCATACAAAGAGCTTGTTCCTTTAACTCCGGCCAATCCAGCCGACTACCAATTTCTAAGTTCAAACACCTCCTCTTCTGTTGACATTCAATGGCTGGCCGAAGGTGTCTATTTTTTAATGGTCCATGAAAGCGATCCTGACGGTTGCAGCAACCTGAAAGCGCTTCGCATCGAAGTCATCCCAAGCAGTGATTTGGGATTTATTGTTTCGAATGCTACCACCAGCCCATGTTACCAGGAAGGCGCCAACGACTTTACGGTTGACCTTCAGTTTTTTGATGCCCAAGGCGATTTGTGGACTGCCGATCGTTTTCCGGTCGAGGTTTCGTTCGCCGTCAATGGAGTGCTTCAAGCGCCCCAAACAATTACTTATTTCAACCAGCAAGTGCAGATTAGCGACAATAGCTTTTCGGCTGATCCCACCCAAAACACCAGCGTTGCCATCAAAATGACGGAAGCGACTGATGCCCAAAATCAGACCATTCATCCCCGCGAGGGACAAGATATTCAAACGACCACGATTCTGTCGTTGCCCGAAATTTCATTCAACACCAACGAAGCCCAACTTGCCTTTGGCACCATCTCTACCTATTCCGCTCAGGGTCCTTCCAACTATCGCTATCACTGGTCATTGGTCAGGCCCGACGGAACGATCCTGGAGCTCAGCTCAGAAACCAGCATTACCGAATCCATCGACTGGAATCAGCAAGGCGCGCATGTATTGAGCGTGCAAGCCACCAATTCAGCAGGATGCCAAACCGTTGTGCTGTCCAAAACCGTTGTGGTGACACCGCCAGACAATCGGCCAGTAGCCATTATTGCCGAGGAGTCACTTCAAACTGGAGGCTGCGCGCCCATCCAGCTCGATGCCAGCAGCAGCACCGGGCAAGGCGAACTGTCTTTTTCGTGGACACCATCTACCGGACTGGACAATCCGGCCAGTCCGCATCCGGTGTTTACCCCGGGAAGCTCAACAACTTACACCGTAACAGTAACCGACAACCAGGGCCGGACAGCTACTGATGCCGTCTGGGTTGAAGTGGTCGATGCCACGCAAGCAATTCTCAACCGTCAGGTGTTTGTCAACAGCCCCACCGATGTCATTTTGCTCGATGCCTCCGCCAGTATCGGACATAACCTGTCGTTCAACTGGCGTTCAGCAGGCGACGGACTGATCATTGCCGGCTCGCAAACGGCCACGCCCCAAGTGTCGGGCCTGGGCAAATATTATCTTGAAGTGACCGACCAGTTTGGCTGCACCGCCCGCGACTCTGTCACTGTTGGCTTGCTAGTGCAGGTGACGGCCATCAATGATACCATTGGCGTACGTGTCAACACCTATGCCGATATCAATGTGCTACGCAACGACAAGCCCCAGGGACAGCTCGATCCCGAGTCGATTACAATCGTGTCACCCCCCAGCCATGGCTTTGCCACCATCAGCTCCGACTCCATCATCATCTACACCCCCGACCAGTTTTATGTGGGGCACGACGAGTTTATTTATGCCGTATGCGATTATTCCAACCGATGCGATGAAGCCACCGTGCTGGTGCGGGTTAGCAATGAGGCCCTGTTTGTGCCCAACGCCTTCTCTCCCAATGGCGACGGCATTAACGATTACTTCGAAATAGTTGGGATTGGAAGCTACGAACGGGTGAAGCTAAAAATCTTTAACCGCTGGGGAAACCTGGTGTACGAATCGGGAAACTACGGTCCTGCTGGCGATGGCTTCTGGGATGGCCAAGCCGACCGAGGCATTCGTTCCGGCGATGGGCACATGCCAACAGGAACCTACTACTACACGCTCGACCTGGGCCGTGGAAACGAAAAATTGAGCGGATTTATTTATTTGGACCGGTAGCGGGAATGGGAATTTTGAGTCTTATGGCAGATCGATGACGATCATTAAATACTCTTTTACAAGCTCCACTAACTTTTTGGGCAATTCTCCAAGCTTTTTTACTAACCGTTTATTACTGATGGCTCTGATCTGATCGATCATGACATCACAATTTTGATGCACGTTCGCTTCACCCTTTTTTATATGCACCCTTAAAATGTCCGAATCTTTATTGACATGAGTCGTTCAGGGGTAAATAATGGATGATGGATGCGGAATTTGATTTAAAAGATTTGTTTGGAAAACAAGAACTGGTCTGGATTTTCCTGCTTTCGTCCCAAGCTGAGGATTCAAATCTGCGATCCAAATCTCGTATTGTTTAATCTGCATAGTCAATATCCTCAAATTCTCTTAATAGATTCATGGAGTCTGATTTGACCAAATCCGATTCCTTGTTAAGTTTCTTTTCCAGGATAGCGCGTTTCTGAACGCGATTGTAATAATCAATGGCCTCGTTAATATATCTGTTTCTGGGCTTGTTAATTTCTGAAAGAATCTTTTCGGTTTTTCCAAAAATCGAATCGCCAATTTTTTATGATACTGTTTTCATCATGTCTGTTTTAGATAGATCAAAAGTATTTCTTTCTGGTATATCAGACAATTCATACTAAATCCATAGATAGTGAAGACACAACCAAAATGCTGATGCCAATCTATCCACCCTATCTTCATCTCGGCCCCAAAAATCGCCATTAAAATGAATCATATGTTCTGGTAATTCCATTATCCATACTTCCGTATCCCAGGCAATTTCATTTGTATGTCTTTTTAATTCTGTTAAATCGGGAAAGGCAGAAGCACAAACTTTTCCAGCTTTACAAGCTTTCAGAAAAACTTCTTTTTCAACGATTCGCTTCGGAGTCATTGGACCATGTGAAGTAACGGCTTCGATCAGATACAACCAATTTTTTGATTCATCATAAATTACGAGGTCAGGCAATTTACTGTGTTCCGGAATTGGAATCCCAATTCTTTCAAGCGATGCTTTGTCAATATGCAAGTTCATTTTTCTCTGTATCTCCAACATAAAGCAAAGACGAACCCTGCGCAAATCGTGAAGCGAAATCCTCTACAACAGCAGACTGAACCTCATTATGCTTTCCCGGAGACAACAATAAAATCCTACCATCTGAGAGTTTTAGCCGAACCTTGGACATTTCCCGGTTGTTACTATATTTTTCCTTTCATGCGCCAACCTGTGAAGAAAAGCTTTTAATGCGTCCTTCCATTTTCTCGTCTTGTACGTTTTTATGGTTTCGAGTGCAATCTCCGAAATCGCGTAGTGCGCACGAGGACTGTTTACTGGGAAATCGGGGATGTCAGGATCATAATTGGCAATTCCTGCCTGTACAAATTGATGTAGGACTCCCCTTCTAACCGTTTCTCTGATATTCGGCGCATATTTTTTCTAATAATTCTCAGAAATAAAATTCATTATTCCTCTTGAAACACCATGGCTGTCCATCCCTGAAATAGGTTGACCAAAATTAGGTCAACCTATTTCAGGGATGGACATGGCTATTCACCAGGGCTTAACGAACTAAGAAGCTGATCACGCAGAAGAGATTACGCTGGCTCTCGATAGCCGGAAGATCTGGATGTTTGATGCTCGCTTGTGATGTGCTGCTGTTCGTTACTGGATACTGCTACCCTATTGATCCTTCTTTCGGTATCGGGCTGAAGCGCAAGACTTAAGTCGTTGGGGACACTGACAGATCCTAAAAAGACGTTTTGGGAAGACATCCTACCAAGGAGGACACCCAACTGCCACCAAGCCTATACGTCAACCTGAACGGACATGGTAATAGGTTCAAGGACCGTATGCCGGGCTTTGATTGCCTGGTTTTTCGGATCGTTGATAATTGCTCCAAGCTTTTCGATATCGTTTACCTCCATAACGAGCGCAATTGAATTCGGATCGTCGGCATCCTGAAATGTTTTGAACCCTGAAACGGTATCGCCAAACAAATCAACCCGATCCTGATGTCCTTTTATCCATGTGTTAAAATCGCCTACTCTGTGACGAAATACGAATGTTGCCATATGGTTACAATTTAATTTTTACGCCTACTCTATTCGGTTTTCGGCTCTTCCCGTTTAATAATTTTCACGCCTTAACGCCATCCCAGTCTGCTATTTTAAATGCCCCAATAATTCCTTTCCGGATTGGATCAATTGCATCATTAATCGATTGAACCCCGAAGTCGAGACCGGCAACTGTGCGCAACGGACGGCTTCCGGCAGGAGCGTTGATTAATGATTCAAATATCTTGACCACGACCATGGGATCGGTTGGTGCATTTTCGTCGGCAAATGCAGCCATAACCTGGGTGCCAAAACCATCGAGAAAATCTCCGACAAGAGGATAAGCAGAAGCGATTTCAGTATCTCCTGCTTTAAATATTCCGGGGAGAAAATTGGTTGAGAAGGGCCCCGGTTGAACAATGGCCACATCAATTCCAAATGGAGCCAGTTCATAACGCATGGCTTCGCTTAAGCCTTCAACACCGAATTTGCTTGCATTGTAAATGCCAAATCCCGGGGCTGAAAATCGTCCGGCAATTGAACTGACCTGAATAATCAAACCTGATTTCCGGGCTCGCATCGCCGGAAGTACTGCTTTTACAAGCCGAACGTTTCCAACAATATTCAAATCGAGTTGTGCCAGGCACTCTGCTGAAGTGAAAGCTTCTATTGGGCCTCCAAATCCCCGGCCTGCATTGTTGATGAGCACATCAACCGTTGGTATCTTTGTCATGGCTGTTTCAACACTTTCATCGGAAGTAACATCCATTTCAACAACTTCAAGTTTTAATCCTTTTGTTGTTGCCAGTTTTTTCAGTTCGGCGGCGGCTACCTGGTTTTTGTCGTTCATGTTTCGCATGGTCGCATAAACATGATGTCCTTTTTCGGCCAGGTATTTTGCGGCATCGAAACCAAATCCGGTACTGCAACCTGTGATTAGAATTTTTTTCATTTTCTATTTTTTTGTTGCCTACTCTGTTCGGTTTTCGGCTCTTCCCGTTTTAATGAATATTTACAACTGGTCAGGCAGCATTCGCTGTATAGAAGGGTCGATCATGATGAGCTCAAATAAGAACAATACCGCTTTTGACTTGTTTTTCATCATCATGTCCACCATGAAATTTTGCCGACACTTAACAATATGCTCTGAAAAGAAAAGTTGATTTTTGGCTGAAAATAGATTGACAGGATGCCATTTTTCAAAATCTGACTCTTGAAAGTAAAAAGACAATCAAACTACCTTCAACAGAAACACAAAGCAATTTAAGACACAAATATCTTAAATGCAAATAAATTACTGACTTTCAGAAACCTAAACTATATTTTACCGATTCATTCAACAATTACCACTTCTCTGACAACGAATTCAATAATCATTGAAAAATCACCCATTTTAATCTTTATTAACCTTAAAAATCTGCATTTAAGACAAATATGTCTTAAATTGAATCTGATAGTTCAAATTGATTCAAACTTTAAAAATTAAAATTATGGGATTAGTGGTTGCGCCTGTTGTAAAAGGCAAGGAAGAAGAATGGAAAAGCTGGACAAAAAAGCTGAAAGGGGAAATGAAAAAAGATTACGATGACTTAAATAAACGTCACGGGCTGACCCGCCATGGTGTTTGGGCAGTGGAAACGCCAAATGGTTAGTTGGCAGTTGTTTTACACGAAGGACCTGGAGCCAACTCGTTTATGCACAGCGTGGCGGTTTCTGATCATCCAACCGATATTTTGATGAAAGACAGTATTGAGAAATTTCACGGCATGGATATGAGTGCACCCCCTCCTGGTCCAATGCCTGAAAAACTGCTTTAGATCAGCATTTTCGATCGATTGTTGAACGAATCGTGCGCCACGATATCAGGTATCCAGTGCCTTAATTTTGTCTTTCAGCGCGATAAAATCCACTGGTTTGGTTAGAAAATCATCGGCGCCAAGTTGCATGGCATGACTGTAATTTTCTTGATCACCGTATGCCGTTATCATCATGACAACGGGCGGTGGTTTTTGATATTTTTTCTTGATGTTTTTTAATAATTCGAGTCCGCTCATGCCGGGCATGTTAATATCCGAAAGGATCAGAACGACTTCCTGCTTGCTGTTTTTCATGTAATCCAGCGCTTCTTCGCCCGAAAAGGCAAAATCGAAACTAAACTCGCCGTGTCTGATCTCCCTCCGAAAACGCTGTTCAAACAATGTTTTAATATCTTTTTCGTCGTCAACTACCAAAATTTTCATGCTATTGGTCTTTATTTATTTAACGGGTAACAAAATAGTAAACGTGGCGCCTTCGCCTTCGTTATTTTCAACTTTTAACTGGCCGTTGTGGGCTTTTGTCACGATTTCGTAACTCATGCTCAATCCCAGGCCGGTTCCTTTCCCGCTGGGCTTTGTCGTAAAGAATGGCTGAAATATTTTATCCAGAACTGCCTGAGGAATGCCATCTCCATTGTCGCTGACCTTTATTTCTACTTTTCTGCCCAATTTTTTTGTGCTTACGACTACGGTAGGCATGTACGGGGTTTTATTTTCCTCGTCATCGGTGGTCGGAATTTTTTCAATCCGCTTTTTCTTTTCGCTGACTGCATAAAAGGCGTTGGTCAGCAAATTCAACACAACCCGTCCAATTTCCTGTGGCACGACCTCTACTTTGTCGAGCGATTCGTCGAAATCCGTTTTTAAGGTTGCATTAAACGATTTGTCCTTTGCCCTTAAACCATGATAAGCCAAACGTAAATATTCATCGGCCAGCACATTGATATCGGTCGGCTCTTTAATACCGGTATTGCTTCGGCTGTGCTGAAGCATTCCTTTCACAATACTGTCGGCGCGCTTTCCGTGGTGGAGGATCTTTTCGAGGTTTTGTTTTATGTCCCCTGCTATCTCATTTGCGAATTGCATATTTCCTTTTTCCAGCTCCTCTTTCATTTCTTCGAGCAATTCAGCATTTACTTCGGAGAAATTATTCACGAAGTTGAGCGGGTTTTGAATTTCGTGGGCAATGCCGGCGGTAAGCTCCCCAAGCGATGCCATTTTTTCGGATTGAATAAGCTGATCCTGGGTGGCACGCAGCTCATTCAGGGCATGCTCCAGGTCCTCTTTTTGCTTCGTAAGTTCGGCGGTGCGTTCGGCCACCAATCCTTCCAGCTCAACCTTCCGGATGGCGATGGCCCTGTTAACTTCATCCTCGTGCTGCCTTTTTATCCGCTCTTTTTCCTCTGCTTTGCTTTGCGTGTAATGGCTGAACAGAATGGCCACCAACCAGATGACCGAAAGCATTTCAGCAATGTCGAAATAATTCTCCCACCGGTTATAAAAATTGCTTAAAATGAACTGGATTGAATCACTCAAAAATGAGACGAGGACATAGGGGATAAAAGCCATTAAAAACATGCGCAGAGAACGCATTTCTTTCTGTTGAAAAGCAAAAAGGACAAGGGAGATCAGTATGATATGCCAAATCCATCGGGTAGCGTTTGAAGCCGAAAGAATGATTTCGGCGACAAAAAGGAAAATGGCGAAATACCGGACATATCGGAATAACCGTTCCCACGTCGGGTGATTGTTGATTTTTGAAAACCTGAACAAACGCTGTGTCAGCAACAGGGTGAATATGAGTGGACCAAGCGAAAGATGCATAGCTTTAAAAGTTATTGGTTTTTAAGTGCTTCCTCCTGAGTTTCGAATATTCTGAATAAATTCGAAAAACCCGAGATCCGGAAAATATCCTGAATGGCCGGTTGCATATTACACAGGAACAGCTTTCCACCGACTGAAATTGCTTTTTTCTGGGCGACCAAAAATACACGTAAACCGGAACTGCTGATATAACTTATTCCACCGCATTCGAAAATCAGATTTTTTTCTCCACTTTCAAAAAGTTGGTTGACCTCTTTTTCCAAAACGGTAGAATGGATGGTATCAACCCTTCCGTTGATTTTCAGCACGATGAAATCTGCGTTTTTTTCCTTCTTTATTTTCATACGTTTTTATTTAGTGTCAAAATGTTCTCGTTCTTGTTTCGGTCATAGTGCATTTCATCCATGATCTGCGACATCAGAAAAATTCCAAGGCCACCCACCGGTCTTTCTTCCGCAGGCAGTGTCACATCGGGTTGCTTATGCGATAAAGGATCGAACGGAATCCCGTCGTCGGTGATTTTAATGGTGAGCCTGTTATCTTTAACCGAAATGGAAAGGTTGATTTCGTGCCTGGCATCATCAGCAAAAGCATAAAACATGATGTTGGAAAGCGCCTCCTCAATCACCAGGTTTATATTCATGGCCAATGCTTCCGACAACTCCCATTCGTGGGCCAGTTTATCAATTTCCCTGGCCAAAGAAGCGAGTTCCCCAACCTGATTTTCAATAACGAAATATTTTGTTTTCTTGTTTCCCATTTTAAAAGAAACTATTTATAAATCTTGTTTCAATAACAACTCACTTGTCACTTGCCTTTTCCTGCACAACTCCCTTGGGTCTTCGTTTTTTTACCTGAACGGAGAATTCCAACATTCTTCGCAACCAATTGTAATAAAGGGCAATATATAAAATTGAAATCATTAACCATATCATTCCCAGATTAAAAACAAAGGTGTCAACCGGATAGCCAAATAGGTTTTTGTGTGAAGCCAGGAAATGTGCCCTTCCGTTATTGAAGTCGGGCTCTTTGTAAATGGGGGCCACTTTCTGCATATAGCCGTGGGGCGTTTCCCGGTATATCTCGTTTGCTTCACTGTTGAGCACCAAGGTTTCAAGCGATTGATTATGGTATTTCATTTTCTGATTGTAGAGGAACTGCTTGCCATTTTCCTTTTCCAGCTGGCGAATCAGTTGATCTTTCTTCCCTTTTATTTCCTGATTGCGATTGCTGTGAAAGTCTTTCAGTTGGTTCAGGTGTGATTTTGCAAACCCGGCAATTTCGGAATTGAATTTTCCGGCTGTCAGGCTTTCCGTATGTTGAAACGGGGGCAGTACTTTTTCATCATCCAGCTCTTCAATTTCATTTTTGATGATGGTGAGTTTCCGCGAAGTTTCTTCCGCTGGGTTGTTCAATCTTATCCATCCGTCCACAAGGTCAAGCTGGCCAATCAATTGGGTGGTCAGTATTTCGGAACGAAAGCGGGCTCGTGCCATTTGCTTTTCCATCTCGAAAAAGCGGGCCATGTACCTGTTTTCTTTAAACTGTTCAACGGCCAACGCTTCAAAAGCCCAACGCGAAGCCATGATTTCTCCGGCAATCGGAACGGCATCTTTAGCGGCCGTTTTGTCTTGTAAATCATCAAACTTTACGATAATGCCGCAAAGCAGAATCTGTGGGATCAGCAGTAGCGGAACCAGAATGTAGATGGCCACCACCGAATTGAATGCCGCAGAAATATTTAATCCTAAAAGGTTGGCAAAAACCGCCACAGAAAACAGAACGATCCAATAGGCCAGCGTCATCCCGTGGATTCCAAGGATGAGATTTCCGATTAAAACGAAACTGAACGACTGAAATGCCGAAAGGACTACGAGGAAAAGAATTTTGGAGTTTAGGTAACTGAAGCGGCTCAGGTTAAGAAACGATTCGCGCTGTACTATTTTGCGATCTTTAATAATCTCCTCGGCACTGACGCTCATTCCCATAAACAAAATCACGACAATAGCCATGAAAAGGTAGGAGATCATACTTTTATTTTCGAAAAAGATGTAATCGTTTCCCTCCGAGAAACGGGTGAACCAAGCCACGATCAGGGCAAGCACAGGGGCTTCGAGAAGGTTGATGATCAGGTATTGGCGGTCGGCGGTTTTGATTCTCAAATTCCGTTCGAAGAAGATCCGGAACTGTTTTGTCAATCCTGGTTTTCTTGAACCAGCGGGGGGCAAGCCGGCTTCCGGACGCGGCATCTTCGCTCGTATTAACTTGGACTTTTTTCGGTATTCGTCGTACCAGTACTGCGGTGTAAAACGACGTTCAGGCAAAAAGTTCCCCGAATTGTCAATCTTTTTGGTTTCCACAATCTCCAGTACCTGCTCGGGATTTACATTTCCGCAAAGCAAACATTCGCAAACTTCGGCATTCACATGGTTCACCTCCCTCTTGAAATAGATGATGGCGTCGAGAGGATTACCTGTGTATATGGGGCGGCCTCCTGAATCGAGAATCCACAACTTGTCAAACAGTTTGAAAATAGCCGATGACGGCTGATGGATGTTTACGATGATTAATTTGCCTTTGCGGGCCTGCTGCTTTAAAAGCAACATCACTTTTTCCGAATCGGTGGACGACAAGCCCGATGTGGGTTCATCAACAAACAGGATGGCCGGTTCGCGAATCAATTCAAGCGCTACATTCAGCCTTTTTCGCTGGCCTCCGCTAATCACCTTTTTTAGCGGGCTGCCTACTTTTAAATCTTTAAAGGCATTCAGTTCGAGTTCATGCAATACCTTGTCGACCTT
>SWCA01007956.1_pt1 | contig 22978 bp, 43 predicted proteins | sample 4692961 | NCBI WGS metagenome assembly SWCA01 (sample SAMN10267275, study PRJNA491770) | bioreactor metagenome | isolation source: DHS bioreactor inoculated with | place: Japan: off Shimokita Peninsula
AAAAAAGGAGCTAAATTGGGCGAAGATGGAGATTACAGATACTAAAACATATAGATTGATAGCTTTAAGTTTACAGACTATAGAAAATCTTGAAGCTGAATTAGAAAATGCAAAGAAGAGAAAAGAAATAGCATAGGGAGGAATAAGACATGAATGAAATTCAAGTAATGCCTAACAATGTATCAATTATAGATTCAGTAAATTTAAATGAAATATCAAACAAGATGACTAGAATAAGCCAGTTTCAAACATTGGTACAGAAAACACTTAAACAAAATCACGATTTTGGGATAGTACCGGGAACCAAGAAACCAACGCTTCTAAAACCCGGAGGAGAAAAAATATTAATGCTCCTTGGATTAAGAAGTGAATTTGAAATAGTAGATAGCACAAGGGACTTCGAAAATGGATTCTTTCAGTATCAAGTGAAATGCAAACTATATAAAGATTATACCCTTATTACAGAAGGATTAGGAAGTTGCAACACAAAGGAAAGCAAGTTTAAGAAACAAGATCCTTTTACAATAGATAACACAATACTGAAAATGGCTAAGAAAAGGGCCTTAATCGATGCAACCTTATTAGTATCATCCCTTTCGGATATATTCACTCAAGACATGGAAGATATGGACCTACAAGGTACAAGCGTAGAAGAAAGTAGTAAACAAGTATATACAGATACATCAGGAAATATCTCTAAGGCTCAAGCAAAGAGAATGTTTGCTATAGCAGATGGAAATACAGAGTTAGTAAAAGACATTCTTAGAAAACATGGCTATACATCAAGTGAAGAAGTAAAGAAAACGGATTACAACAAGATATGTGAAGAGATAGAGACTAGATCAAATGAAGGCTTAGAAAATACACCGCTAGGATAAAAGAATGGGGGAATAAATATGTGGTTTATGAGCGATGAAGCTTTTGAAGATGAAGAAGATTATCTGTTTTATTTAAATCGAGGGAAAGATCAGGAGATAGAAGTTGTAAGAGAGCAAGAAAAAATGGTGGGATAATTCCCACCGAACCTAAAATTATTTGAGGAGAAAAGACTACTACGATTTTTAAACATAGTTACCCTAGTCTTATTAAGTATTATGTACTGACTGCACGACTTTTATTCATAAAGTAGGTGAAAAAATTTTGGAAGGGTGGATAAAACTACACAGAAGACTTCAAGATCATTGGCTATGGCAAGAAAAAAGAAAATTTAGCAAAGTAGAGGCATGGCTAGATTTATTATTAAGAGCCAATCACAAAGAAAATAAAATTCTTATTGGTAGAAATTTAGTTGATGTGAAATCAGGACAATTTATTACTTCCACCCTTAAATTAGCACAAGCTTGGGGGTGGGGGAAAACAACAGTAAAACAATTTTTAAATCTTTTAGAATCTGAAAAAATGATAACGCAAAATGCGAACGCTAAGTACACCCTTGTAACCATTGAAAATTGGGGAAAGTATCAAGGTGAAGAAATAAAAATGCGAACGCTGACGGAACGCAGAGAGAACGCTGACGGGACGCTGGCGGACACAAACAAGAATGAAAAGAATATTAATTATATTATTACTACTACTACAGAAACAGGGGCAGAAGAAAATCGAAAAGAAATTTCTGAGGCAAGTGCCGATCTTATCCAGAAAGAAAATCTAAATCAGTTAGGTGTCGACCCTAGCGGTTTAGGAACAAAATATACTCACCTAGATGTCGACTCTAGGGAGCTAAATAGAAAGTTAGGTCATTCAGATGTCAGCTCTGAAGGCTTAAATTTAAATCATTCAAGTGTCGATCTTGGAGGTTTAAAAGAAAAATCAGGTGCCATTCCTGATGATTTGGATAAAAATGACGATTTTCTAAGCTGCCTAGAAAATCATTATAGGAAACGTGTTTTTCGAGGATTTTCCGCAAATGATTTTATAACAGCAATAGCATTGTATGAAGCATCTTACCCACTAGAATTCATATTAGAGTGTATAGACAAAAAATGTGATGAAGTAGCAGGTAAGCGTAAAATTAATAGTCTTAACTTTTTTACAGGTTTCATAGAGGATGAATGGAATAAGCTGCAGATAAAAAATAAAGCTAAAGTAATTGAGATTAACAAAAGAAAAAGTGAGGTGAATAAAAATGAGTTTGGAAGCGGTGCTGAAAAAAAGGGTGGAAGCCCTTTTGAAGGATACAAGCTACCAGAGCCAAAAATTAGCGATGAACTCGCAAAACTCGAGGGCGAAGAACTTAACGAGTGGATGCGAAAAAACGGAATCTATTAGCTGCAATATCTGCAAAGATAGAGAAATGATATACAACAAAGAATTAGATGCCATGGTATTTTGCGAGTGCAGAGAGAAAAAGCAGTATGAAAGAATTTTAAAAAATTGTGGAATATCAGAAGCTTTCAGAAAAAAATCTTTCGAAAACTTTGATGATAAAGGGAATTTCATCTTAAAACAAGCGAAGATAAGAGCAGCTGAGTATATTAGTGAGTTTGAAAAAGAAGATATGGAAGAAGAAAAAGGCAACTCAATAGCATTTTTAGGACAAGTAGGAGCAGGAAAAACACATTTATCCATCGCAATAGCAAATAACCTTATGAGTAAAAATGTGGGCGTGCTATATATGCAATACCGAGAAGCAATAACTGCTATAAAGCAAGTTGCCAATGATGAAATAAATTATGCAAATGCTATCAATCCATATAAAAATGCAAAGGTGCTACTGATAGATGACCTATTCAAAAAAGCTACTTACAAAGACAGATTAGGAAATGAGGTTCTAAATGATGCAGATGCAAGAGTAATGTTTGAAATCATAAACTACAGATACTTAAAAGATGCTCCAATAATAGTATCTAGCGAATATACGTCAGATAAACTTTTAGCTTTTGATGAAGCTATAGGGAGCAGAATACTACAGATGTGCAAGGATAGAACAATTGAGTTTGTAGGAAAGAATCTTAATCATAGATTGTATGAGATAGCAATTTAGTAAAGGGGAGAAATAAAGTGAGAGGGAGAGTATGGACCAATGATGAAATAAAGTTTCTCAATGAAAATTACGGAAAGATAGTTATTAAGGAACTATGTAATAAGCTAAATAGAACGGAAAAAGCCGTGAAATCAAAATACGAAAGGGAGTTAGATAAATAGTTAATTGAATCAAGTAGATTCATATCGGCGCAAAGCAAAGGAACAAATCTTCCCATACCTGAAAAAATGAAACTAGATTTAATATCAGGAAAGATTTATCAAATAGAAATAAGCTGTACGGATTCATATGATTCAGCTACAAAAGGGAGAAAGAAGGAACAAATGAAACTGAGATACATAGACGAGACGGAAAATTTATATATATTTGAGCACAGCTACGGAAAAAGAGAATGTTTTAGCAGATATACACCCAAAGATGAATTAACAATTAAACCGGCATAGGGGGAATGGATATGAATAGAGAGATTAAGTTTAGAGCGTGGGATATGAATAAAAAAGAAATGATTCATAATATCCAGCAAGAATACGATGGAGATTTAAGCTGTTTTGGTAGTTATTTAAACAACAATGAATTTTATGAAACAATGCAATATACAGGGCTAAAAGATAAGAATGAAAAAGAAATCTATGAGAGAGATATAGTTAAAGATTGGCAAGGAAAGCTTAGCTATATCAAGTTTGAACATGGCTCATTTCAATTAATTTGTATAGGAGAGAAGTTTTACGGAAGAGGATTAATTCACACTCAATTAGAGGTTATAGGAAATATTTACGAAAATAAAAACTTGTTAAATGGAGAGGAGATTTAAAATGAAAAATACAGGCATAGTGAGAAGGTTGGATCAATTAGGAAGAGTAGTTTTACCAATGGAGCTAAGAAGGACAATGAACATAGCGGAAAAGGATTCGTTAGAGATATTCGTAGAAGGTGAAAATATAGTTCTTAGAAAGTATCAGCCAACTTGTATATTCTGTGGAGAGGAAAGTGATTTAAAACAGTTTGAAGAAAAAAATATATGCTCTAAATGCAGCAATAAGATAAGTAATCTAAAAAAATAAAATAGGAGGGGTAAGCTATGGGAAATAAAGGTTTTAATTTGAAAATTTATAAGATGAACAAGCTGCAGTTAATTGAATATATATGGGTTAATCAAAAGGAAAAGAAACATTCACTAGCAGAGCTCGGGAACATGACTCTTCAAGATGTTTTAGATATAGCTTTAAGTATTCAAATGTAAAGCAGGTGATAACATGGAATTTTCATGTTGCAGTAGATATATGAAATGTTCTTCCAAGGGATTTTGTATAAATCCTTTGGAGGAGTTAAGAAAGGATTGTAGCTACAAAAGAAAGTTAGAGAAGGGAATTAATTATTTTAAGCCTAAGGAAAAAGACAATCTTAAAACTAATATCAAAACACAAGGGGCCTTTATAGAAATTGACAGTAGAATTTTTTATATAGGTAGACGTAGCAGCTATGGATCTTGGACCTATAGCTTAAATGAAAAAGAAATAGATTGGCTGAAAGAAATATTATCTAATAGATCCATTAACCTTATAGATCAAACAAATATTTTTAACTGTATGGATGAAGCAGTAAGTGATCAAGATAGAGCATGTTGCAGAGTAATCCTTACTATAGGGGAAAATCAATATAACATTCAAAATTACAATATCAGAGGGATTAAAGAAAGTACAGCTATAAAGCTAAGGGATGATTTAAGAAGCCATGGATTACTTGCTGCAGTAGAATATGTGGGATCAAGAATAAAAAATAATCAAGCTGTACCAACATATGATAGACAGAGTAAAGCTGTAGCAACAAAAGAAGAAAAGAAAGAAATGAAATTCAATGCAGCAAATGCCATGGCTCAACCAATGCAGATAAGCATATTCGACATGATGAAGACTTAGTTTATAGGAGGCAGGTATGAGAATTTTATACGATAACATAAAACAGATCCAGGATCGAATGAAAAAAGAAAGCCACAGGCCATGGAAAGATATTATTGAAGAATTCAAAAGAGAAAGGAAAGTGGGGGAGATAAATGAAAAGTGCAGAGAAATTAAAAAATATGAGAATTGACATAAGAATGGGGTTAACTGCTCACGAACTAGCTGATAAATACAAGACAAGCGTAGATTCAGCTAGAAACTATAGAAGTAAATATTTGAAGGTAATAGAAAAGCAAAAGGAGATTGAAAGATGAAAATACCTATATTAGATAAAAAAGTTAATCCTATAGAATCATGCAAGAAAATAGTGAAAAAGGGTCTATTTCTAGAAAGAGAAGTAAAGAAACAATACATATTTGATATAGATAGTAAATCTAAAATAGCAGAAGAAACCTTAAATATAATTCAAGAGTGTATAAAAATATTAGGTTCATTAAAGCGAGATGGATTAAATATAGAAAAAGCTATAGAAAAACATGCATTTAAGTTGATAGATGAAGATTTCAAATTTAAAAGAACCTTAGAGATGAGAATACTTGAAGAGGAAGATATTATAGAGTGAAAGGATGAAAGAAAATTATATGAGTAATAAAAAAATTAATTTTATAGGTGTTATTGTTGGTGCCATATTGGGAATTGTTGTTGGTAATGTTTTAGGGATGATTTGGAAATTTATATTAAAGTGATATATGAGAGTAAGAAGGAGTGAAAAATGAAAGAGGATATAAAGTAGCTGTTAGAGGTTATATACGAAATGGGTAAATATGCAGAGTGTGATTTAGTTTTTACAGATAAAATAGCTGAAAAATATGGATTCACCATAGATGAAGATTTACAGGTGCAAGAGATTTAGTTAGGAAAGTGCTTGAATAGTTAAGTAACGATTGAGACTAAAAGTACGAACAGTGTTCTTTGAAAACTGAATAATACGGTATTAAAGATAGCGTAGTTTCTCTAATATGTAAAATATGGAAGATAAATGAGTATTATGATATAATTTTTCATATAGATTAATCCAAATAGCAAGAAATAAAAAGGCTATTCATGATTGATGAGAGGGGTAAAAGAATGAAAAAAATATACGATATAAATAATCCTATAGCTCCTCCTTGGCTTATGTATCCATATATAAGTAGAGGAAGTATAGGCTGGAGAATGGGATCAGGGGAATATTACATACATGAATTTGGAGACTGGTACTCCTCTTTAACTGTTGAAGACCAAAAACAATATCAGCTTATGTTTCCTGAACCAAAAGGATGGTTAGGTTGGTACAATGAAGATTGTACAGAGGAAGATACCTATTATGATGACCATCTTATATGGAATAAGGATGGAGAAATGAAATATTCATTAGACAGTTTACAAGATGATTTTAAAAAGGGAAAAAGAATTAAGTATTTGTTTTTCTGGGGACATCAACCATCTGCTGATGGTAGCATTACAAAAACTTGCTTGAGTCAATGGTGGAAAGCAGATTTTTCTATTGATATGGATGAGTACTGTTGTATGGAGCAGTATATGATGGCTGAAAAAGCAAGACTTTTTGAAGATCATGAAGTTCTGAAGGAAATACTAAAGAGCCATCATCCGAAACAGATAAAGGAATTAGGAAGAAAAGTGAAAAATTTTGATGAAGATGTTTGGAAAAAAAGAAGATACTCAATTATTTTAAATGGCAATTTTGCAAAGTTCCTTCAAAATGAAGATTTAAAACAGTTTTTAATGAATACAAAAAATAGAGTGTTGGTTGAAGCTAGTCCATATGATAAGATTTGGGGAATTGGTATGTCTGTTGATAATAAAAGCATAGAAAATCCTTTGGAATGGAAAGGACAAAATCTTTTAGGATTTGCTTTAATGGAAGTAAGAGATGAACTTATTCGTGTTTGTCAAAATGAAAAAAAGTTAAATTTACAAAAGCAGCGAGAAGAATTCAGATAATTTATAAAAATACCGTATTATTCAGCAATGAATTTTACGGTATTTTTTATTTGAAATTACTATTGATGGAACTAAAAATAAATTATATGGAGGTATATATGATGAATAAGGATTTTAGATTATCAGATATGTTTTTAGAGGTACCAGAGGAAAGAGAAACTTGGAAGATTGAAAATGACAATGCTGCTGATTGGTGCCTGGAGCGAATTAAAGAACATAGAGAAGAATATAAAAGGTTTGAAGAGGTAGCATTAGGTAAAATAGAACAAATAAAAATGGCTGTGGACCAAGAAAAAAAGAAAATGGAGAATGAAACAAGTTTCTTTGAATTTAAGCTTAGGGAATACTTTGAAACTGTAAAAACCAAGGCTACTAAAACACAAGCTACATACTCATTACCAGCAGGGAAATTAGTTAAGAAACTAGATAAAGAAGATTTTAAAGTGGATAGAGAAAAGGTAATATCATTCATAAAAGAAAATAAAGAGGAATATCAAGACTTTGTAAAAATTGAAACACTAGAAAAATTGGATTGGGCTGAATTAAAAAAGAATCTTACTATTGATGATGGAAAAATAATAGATACATTAACTGGTGAAGTCTTAGAAATGGAAGGGTTAGAGGTAGAAGTAAAACAGGGAACCTTTGAAATTAAGTTTTAAGGGGTGAAGTTATGAGAGATACAAGTTATATAAAAAATCATAAGATGGCCAACAAAGGAAAGATCTTTGAAGAAGAAATAATAAAAGCAAATGAAGGATATAAAAACAGAGGAGTAGCATTAGTACAAAAGATAAGTACGCCATGGCAAGTCATAAGAAATGGAAAAAAAATAATATCAGCATTCCCAGTAGAAAAAAGCACTCTAGATTTCAGAGGAACCATAAAACCAGGAATAAGCATATCTTTTGACTGTAAAGAGAGTGAAGATGAAAAGGGGTTGCCTTTAAAACACATTGAAGATCATCAAATAGAATATATAAGAAATGCCCTACATATAGGAGAAACAAGCTTTATCCTCTGTTACATGAAAAAGTATGATAAGAGATTCCTAATATCAGGTAAAACGGTAATTGAATACTGGGAAAGATGGCAAGTTAATAAAGGAAGAAGAGGATTCAATTACATACCAATGGAAATCATGAAAGAAGTGAAGTCTAGAAATGGGATAGTACTTGATTACATTGAAGGATTGGAGGGAGTAATATGAACCGAAGATTAATCATAATTGATAAAGATACAGGGAAAGAAGTTGAAAGATTAGATTTCACTGGAGGATACAACATAGCAGTAGCAAATCTACATGACTCAGGGGAAATAAAATTCATTAGAACACTGGACAATGGAAAATACGATGAAAGGCACTGGATCAAGAATTATCTATATAGACCTATAGCTGAAAAATTAGTCGCTAAGTTTCCTGAGATAAGCCACATAAAACCAAGTAAAATACTTTTTATAGAAGATACTGAATGGGAAAGGGGAATCGCAAAACAGCCATGGATAGGGCAGATTAAGAAATCAAACAAGCAATTAGAATCTATGACAGGATATGAATATGTGATGGAGATAAGAAGCTATTTTACAGACAAGATGAGTAAAGCTCAAATTATAGCATTAATATATCATGAAATTAGACATATACATCAGGATGGATCCGTACTAAAGCATGATATAGAGGATTGGAGCAACATGGTAACCACGCTAGGAAAGGATTGGGCTACTACAGATCATGTGATCGAGAATATACTAGATGATGATTTTGAAGGATGGGATGATCTTAGAAAAGCAGGAAAACAAATAAGTATGTTTGAAGGATTAAAAGTAGCAAGATAGGGGGCAAAATATATGACAGATAAGCAGAAACTTAAAGAAAAAATATTTGATAAAGTAGATGAATTAATTGATGGAGTAGAAATGATAGGGAATTTAAATTTTTTTGAAATTGGAATCAAAAGTGTAAATGGGGATTTAGTTATCAAGCTAGAAAATACCTATAAAGAAAAAATTAAATAATGATTGTGCTGACCGAGTAACGGAGGCACTTCTAGTCTAAGAAGTTAGGCTAGGAGTGTCTTTTTTTTATTTATTACAAGGGGTGAAAAAAATGTGCTATAACATGAACTGTTTTGAAAGAAAAGTATGTGATAAGTACAAGAAAGCAACATGTATAAGAAAAATGAGCGCAGCTATGGTCAAAGAGACTGAGAAAATAAGAGAGATCTATAACATAGAAGAGGAGCTGCTTAAAAGAGTACAAGAGAAAGCAAATAAAAAGATAACTATAGAAGATTTACTAGACAGAGAAACAATTGAAAAACTTAGAATGATCAGTTAAAGGGAGGAGCCATGGCGAGGGATGTTACAGATTTAGTGACTAGAGCTGCAGTAGTACCGAAGAGGCTAAAGAAACTAGAAGAGATGATGAAAGATAGAGACGGTCTAATGGACCAGAAGAAAAAGAAAAACAAGAAAAAGGGGAGATATAGCTATGAAAATAAATAAGGAATTATCTAAGAAAACAGAATGGACGCTTTACAATTTTAAAAGGCTTAAAGAGAGCATAGAAGATTTACAATTAGAAATTGAAGAAATAAAAATAGACACAGATGGAGTTAGATCCATTAGATATGATAGAGAGAAAACCTCTCCTACATATAAGATAACTTCATCAACTGAGGATGAAGTAATTCGTAAAATAGAAAGAATAGAGAGATTGGAAAAGCAAATTGCTAAAAATAAAATTAAGATACAGAAAATAGACAGGGCCTTAAATTCTTTAGATGAAGTAGAAAGAGAAATAATAGAAGGAAAATATCTAGAAGGAATGCAATGGTGGGAAATAGCAGAATCAGTTAAATATAGCGCAAGATGGTGCAATGAAAAAAGAAAGAGAGCTATAGAAAAAATAGCAGCTAAATTATTCCCAGAGGAGCTAGAGAATGAATCAAATTTAATGGAAATAGCTTTATAGGGATTTACTTGTTAAATAATAAGAAGGAGATAGGATGAGGATATGTTTAATTCAAAAGAGATAGAGGACATAGTATATCAATACTACCAAGATAAAAAAAGTATAGATATGATCAAATATGATATTCTTACGCTGGAAAACAAGAAAAACAAACTTGAATATATACTGAAGACTACAGATACAGAAGCCATGCTAAATTTACTAGGAGAAGATAATGATTATTCACCTGATATAAAAGGAATAAGCTATGATGGAATAAAGGTGCAAACTAGTAGAAGCAATACCAGTTACTTTGAAAAAGAAATGATGGTTTTAATTGGACAAGTGGAAAAAGAATATAAAGATACAAATAAAAAAATAATCAAGCTAAAGGTAGAACTTACAGAAAAGGAGAGTAAAGTAGAAAAAGTAGAGTATGTATTAAATCAATTAGATGAAGAATCGAAAAAATACATAGAGCTCAGATATGGGGAAAAAGCAAGTTATTACACTATAGCATATGAATTAAATATAGGAAAATCAACTGCAGAAAGAAGAAAACAATCAATTATAGAGAAGATAGGAAGTTTTTATAGATTAATAGCTTAAGTATATTAAGAGATGAACGATAATATTTTTATTATAATTAAAAAGTTATCTGAAAATTATATGATTAATACTTGACTTAGAGTTAGCTCTAAATGATATATTTAATTCGAGGAGAGGATTAAATATGAATATTTCTGAAATAGCACACAAACTAGGGATAAGTTCTTATACACTTAGGTATTATGAAAAAATCGAGTTAATCAAAAATATTGAAAGAGACGAAAGTGGAAATAGAGTATATTCAGAAGCTGATTTAAAATGGATTGAATTTTTATTAAGACTTAAGAAAATAAAAATGCCAATTGAAAAAATAAAAATATATGCAGAATTAAGATATAAAGGTGATTCTACAATTGCAGAAAGAAGTCAAATGTTGAAAGAACAAAAAAATAAACTATTAGAACAAATTAAGGAATTTAATGAAAGTATTAAATTCTTAGATAATAAAATAGAGATTTATAAAAGTATAGGGGGAGAAAATCATGAATAATGAAAGACTAGAAAGAGGTCTAAAGAAATTATCAGAAGTAGATGGAAAAGTTGGTGAAGATGTTGTAGCACCATTAGGAGATTTAGGTAAGTATATAGTTGAATTTGCTTTTGGCGACATATATTCAAGAGAAGGACTTAGTTTAAGAGAACGAGAAATCGCAACTATAGCAATGCTAGCAAGCAGAGCTGGAGTAGAGCCTCAATTAAAGGTACACATTCAGGCAGGAATAAATGTAGGATTAACTCGTGAGGAGGTTGAAGAAATAATTATCCAAACAGTGCCGTACTCAGGATTTCCTACAGCTATAAATGCATTAAATATTTTAAAAGAAATTTAATTTATATAAAAGAGAAAATAATACTGTCAATAGATTTAATTGTATAATAGAACAAAAGGAACGTTCCAAATAAAAATACGGAACGTTCCTTTTCATTTATGTAGTACTCCAAAACAAACAACTCAAATAAGGAAGACTCTAAATGGATTGAGGGTATATATCATTTGGAACGCTCCATTAAATTATATGCAACGTTCCAAAACAACTCAACTCAAATAAGGAGCGATTGTAGTAGGTGGAATTTGAGTATTTTCAATATGTATAGGGATTTGATGATTTAAAAAAGTGTGCACACAAAATAAAAAAAGGGTGCAATTCCAAAACAAACGAATACCAAAGTAGATAGAATAAATACAGTGTTTTCAATAGGTTTAGAAAGAATATTTCAAATGTTGTACTAATGGAGTACTTCAAAACAACTCAAACACAAAAGTACATCAAATATGCCATTTAGAGATCTAAAAGGAGCGTTTTAATGGAACGTTCCGAATGAGTAAGTTTATTTTACGTGCGCCATGGCATGTGTAATTTATGGTAAAATAAGGATATGTATTATGGAAAAGAAAATAACGAGTATTATCTAAGCGCAAGATATTATAACCCTGTTATAGGTAGATTTATACAAGAAGATGTATATAGAGGAGATGGATTAAATCTATATACATATGTAGAGAATAACCCCCTATCAATTACGTAGATCCAACTGGCTATTGTGATAGCAAAGAAAATCCATTTATGCAAGGATTGTAGGATGGTGAAAATTTCTGAGCTAGTTTATGAAATAAAGATTATTTAAAGATTAGATAAGGACGCGTACGTGAAACTGTCACAATCAGTTAAATTTAATGCTTCAGAGCAATTTGTTTAACTCAGCTAAAAGGTGGAATAACTTATTAATTGAACAGGAGAGGATGCATGCTACTTGGTATATTTACAAAGCTGGAGGCATGAGATGACAAATGATGATATAAAAAGGATTGCATTAGAATTTATTAAAATGCATCCATCAAATGGTTTTAAATTAAATTTAATTAAGGTCTGAAATAATCATGGAGATTGGGCAGCAGTTTTTGAGGTGAGAACAGAATCAGATGATTTGATAGATGGACCAGTAGTTGTGATTATTGATGAGTTTGGAAAGGCAAAATTTTATGAATAATAGCTAACCGGGTATGTAGCAGTATTATAATATAAAATTACAGCACTTAAAAATTTATACAGTAATGGAATAAAGAATTTTAATGTGAATACATTGGATACTATTGTTCTTGATCAGTGCTCTGTTCTATGGGTATTGTTTAAGGATATATACAACTTCACAAGTTTTTAGTTGTAGCTATTACTGTTTTTATAACATTAATATGGAATTAAGAGATACATAGAATTTAAAGATTTTAAATAAAGAACATAGATTAAGAAATGGAGAAAATATAACCACCAAATAAGGAAAACAGAATATACCTAATGGCATGAACTAGAACTATAAGCGTCCACCAAGCAGGCGAAAGATACATTAAAAACTATTACGATCTGGAAGAATTAAGAAGTAAAATTAACGAAAATAAAAAAATAAGTAAATTTATATTTAGTGGAAGAAATGTAATAGAAGAACTTGATGAACACGAAAAACTAAAACATCATATAACTCTACATATAACAGAAATAGAGGGAGCAGGATAAAGTGAATATCTAACTAAATTAGGAGCAGGAGGATTTTAATGGAGATAGAAGATGTAACCAAAAGCATAGAAATAGTGAATGGTGAGAAGTTATACCTAGTTGATATAGAAAAGTCGCAAGTCATTGATGGGGTTCGTATAGGTGGAGAAGATACATTTGAACTGTTATTGAAAATGAAAGACTTTGTAAAAAATCATGAGGGTTTTAGTTTAGCATTGTTCCGATGTAAAATAGGTACTACTAGATGGGTATGGGTTGCCTGTATACTTTATAGAATTAATAATATGTGGCAAAGAGTTCAAATAGAGAATATTGTTTGCGAATATTGCGGTTGGAATGGAAAAAGTACTAATCCTACTGTGCCTAGCTTATATGATACTGTGAAGGATCGTCAAAATGCTCTAAATTCCGCATGGAATCAACCAGAGGTTAATTGTCCAATTTGTGAAAAAAAACTAATGAGAAGAGCTATATGGGTTCAATGCGATAGAAGCAAATCTTTCTAGGAGAATGCTGAGTATTACACAATAGATAATGGGGATGGTTCCTTAGTACAAACGTCTAATCACTCGGCCGTTTTGTAAAAATGCTGCAGCATGTGATTAAAAAGTATTAATAAAATGTGCTATATGAAATGAACCAATTGTAAGAATTATTTATCTAGAATATTAACGTTTATAGAAAGAAAGGAAGTAATAACAATGAATAGAGAAGAGGCATTGATTCTTTTAAGTTTTCATTCGGGAAGGAATAGTGACATTGATAATCCAAAATGGAATAATGGTTTTCTAGGGACTTTAAGGAAGTTTGAAGGATCTTTACTTAATGATAACTTTGTAGAGGTTATGGAATGCCTGAAAGTTGTGGCAGAAGAATTTAAAAATGAAAAAATAGATAGAGATTTACTAGCAGATATTTATGGAATTTATTATCAAACAAATTTGTGGCTTGGTAAGGGCGGGTTATTACAAGGCATATCGTCAGATATAAGAAAAAAATTGGAAGAATGGATGAATATCTATTCTTATGCAGTAGCATTACTATTAGATTATAGTGATGAGTCTTTTAAAGAAGCATTTGCTGAATATGATGATTATTTGCAAGGTTATACAAATTATGATTGATTATATTAGAAAGGGTATGTGATAAGGTTCGGGTGCAAAAAGTAGAATGATTATATAATGATATTCCTAAAGATAAAGATTAGAAATACTTAAGTAATTTGAAATTTTAGGTTTATGGAAATTTGTATTTACGAATTTATTTAATGATTAGAGTAATAAAAATAATGTAAATAAAAATGACTTAAAGATTATTTATAGAATAGGTGGAATTAAAAAATGGGATGGTCAATAAAAATAGAATGTCAAGAATGTAATTATCAACAAAGATTTTCGATAGGAATTGGATTTTACTATTTGCCTGAATATATCTTTTTTGGCGATAAACCTAAGTTATCCGATTTTGTTAAAGATAAAAAAGAACGAAAGCTTATTTCTCAATTAATGAAGCGTCCTAATGTTAGAATAGAGGGAAGTGAAAGCAGATTATATAGATGTTCAAAATGTAATCATCTTAGTGATAAATATTATTATTGTATTAAGTTTGATGGCGGGCAACATATGCCAAACTATAATTGTTCTAATTGTGGTTATCAGTTGGAGTTACTACAAGTTAATGAAGAAAAACAAATAATTTCATTAGAATCTAATGGGAAGAAAAGTGAAATAAATTGTCCAGAGTGTGGTAGTTCAAAAATTATATGTATGAATGGATGCTTTGATTGGGATTAACAGTCGGTAAGCGAATTGTTAGAGAACACGGAAAAATTTTTTATGTGAATAACGATCTTTTAAAAAATAATTATATAAAACGCTGAAATTTCAGGGTTGATTGATAAATAAGTAGATTTATATGAAAAGGAATATAAATTAATTTATAGCTAGTGGGGAGTGATAGTTTGAAAAAAATTAATTTCTTAGCTATCCATAGTGTGTATTTAATATTTTGGTTTTGTATCTTATTGATTACTAATATCGAGACTATGAGCATACTTGGGAAAATTGAAATGACAATATCTATTTTTATAATGAGTATGATATCTAGAAATATTTTTTCAATGATTTTATCACAATACTTCTTATTTGGAGGAAAAAATAATATACGTGATATAATTCGATTTAAAAATTTCATGATATGTTTTAAAATATTCTGTTTCTTTTTCTTTACAATAATGTTACTCTTCGGACTAATAGGGATATTAACTATGTTAACCTCAAATGAAGGAATAGAGTTCGTTATTACAATATGGATGTCATTACCAATAGCATTTAGTATCCATCAAGGAATAAATGAAGCAATGGACAGGTTAGAGAATGGATTTAGAGAACTCAATAAGACTATTTGACTAATGGAGGATATAATGAGCAAAAAATCAGAAGAATTTTTTAAAACAATGTTAGAGTTTTTGCCTTCAACAAGTAATAAGTATGAAGCGTCTCTTGAAAAGTATGGCGAATTATTGGAGACTGTCGTAATAGAGGATGTTTTCATGCCTGAAATTATTAAGTTGTTAAGCGAAAATGAAAACATCAAATTATTAGAAAGAATTTTTGAGTATTTTGAAGAAGTATGTAATTGTAAAGAGGAGCATTTGATTAACATTTTTTCAACAACTGTTCTAGAAGTGTTAGGAAATGACAGAACAATATTGAAGAAAGCACAAAACTACATGGGTGACAAAACGATGCAACTTCAAATCGAAGCAGATAGAGATTTGGGAAGAATTTAAGAACACCTGTAGGTAAAGCGGTTGGGAATTACATCCTAATCGCTTTTTCTTTGGACGGATACCCAGTGCCTAGTGAAACCAATGCCACAACTGTTATATACATAACCTATATAAGCCCTATACAATATATTTATAAAATCAAGTGTACGCACATCTTGAATGTTCCTTAAAAATAGCTTTTCTAAAAAATTGACTGCAACATAGAAAGACTGTATATAAAGTTTATGGTAAAATAAGGATTATATTATAATTAGGAGAGTGGACGTTATTATTTAATAGCAATATATTATAATCCTCTCATATGAAGATTTACTCAGGAAGATAATCCTGTTAACTATTATGACCCGTTTGGATATAATGGTCAGTGTAAGAATCCAAATACATATTGTAAAGATGAAAAATTTGAAAATGAACATAGTTCTTTAGAAAACAGAAACGGTAAAACTCCAGCTGAAAGATTGGCTGATAGGCTTAGAAATTTACCATCAAGTAAGCATACTAATACAGTTGTAGTTATAAGAGCTAAAGACGGCAGATACATAATTGGTAGGAGTAGTAGAGATGTAGTAAATAAAGATGTACAAGAAGATCTAAATGTGTGGTAGAAATAAACGAATTTGAGGGGCAATGTGCAGAGGTTAACACACTTGCTAGAGCAAAAAATAAAGAGATTAATTTAGATGGAGCAACTATTTATGTTGTTAATGTAAGGGGAAAAAATAATACAAATGGTATATATAGTACTTTTAAGCCACTATGCAGTTCTTTTGACCTGTTGCTGAAATATTTCAACGGAAAGTAAATTCAGGAGGTAAATAATGCTTAAATTTGATGATTTGGATAAAGATACTATTAGAGTATTAGAAGAATCAGGATGGAAAAAAGGGCGTAAAGTTGATATCAGAAAAGATGTTGAGTTCAGTGCTTTAAGTGCTGGATCTGGAGAATATGATAGAATGGAAATTTTTGAGCCAATTGCAGGAGAAAATCTTTTTCCACTGGGCATGGTTTATGGACAATGGTTTTTATATGTGGGAGCAAGTAAGAAGATATATATGGGAGATTATACTAAGCTATACTTATTAGGTCAAAATATTGAGGAATTCTTGACCAGATTATGTTAGGGAACTTATAAAAAAATTGTTATTAAACTATAAGGTTACTGTGCCACTTTTAATTTGAATTCATATATATATTTATGAGCACAGGTAAAAAAACTATCAGTGCTCTAAATGTGTATATGGAGGGATCCCATGAGCGCGTGGCAGGCAGGAAAAGAGTATAGAGTAAATGATTTGGTTATTTTCAACAAAAAAGTATTTAGATGTATCCAATATCACATATCAATTAATCCATGAACTCCAGAAATAGCTTCTCCATTTTGGAAATTAGTTGCTTAAATTTGCTTTATTATAAGACTTATAGAAATGTGTATCAAAACAATATATATTAAAAATATGAAGAATTAATAATAATGAACCACTAGACTTACTTGACAAAGAACGTTAGTTCGTATATTCTAACAATACTACGTTTCTATTTTAAGGGGTTGGCGCTTAGGTGCTGACCTCTTTATTTTTTTGCAAAAAACAGATAGTTTAAGATGATTTTTCTATTTTTTTTATTGAGTGGTTTACATTTTGGATATGAAAAGCGTCTTTATATAATGTAAGGCAAAACAACATGGCCATGGAGTTACGTTTTATAAATAAAAAAACTAAGGAGGAATTAATTATGGCATTAAAAAATGTAGAATTTAGACCAGGAGATGTTATAGTAACTAAAAATGGAGCTTTTTTCGACCTTATTGGACATGTAGCTATGGCAATAGATTCAGAAACAATTGTAAATATTACAGGACCAGGAACTCATCCTCATAAAGTATCTATATCTAAATTTATAAAAGATTCTAAAAAAGGTGGATGGATAAAACTATACAGAGCTAATGATTACTATGAAGGAGCTAATGCTGCAATATGGATGGATAAAACTTATGTAGATTCTGGTGCAGAGTATGTGTTAACTGAAAATATAAATTCATTAGATGAAACTTACTGTTCTAAGATGATATTCCAAGCATATCACTTTGGAAATGGAGGAACTGTTTGGGGTAAAGATGAGGGAGGACCTAAAGGAATCATATTCCCACAAAGCGTCCCAGATGTTTTAACTAATTATGGTTTCAAAATGGATTTTATGGGTTACTTAGCAGATTAAAAATGTAAAAAAGTATTGTGTTAAATTTAACACGATACTTTTTGTTTTTTCTATTATTTATTAATCGAAAGTATATGATTTTTGGTGGTGTACCAAATCATCCCCAAGTGGCAAATATTTAGGAACGTTTTTGTCTCCTACAACATATTCACTATTACTTTCATCATCATATACAGATAATCTAAAATAACAGCCTTTAGGACTAAATAAACCTCCTCTTGGTTGATATAAATATTCATATTCAAAATTAGGATCATCTTTTAATCTAACAATTATATAATAATCAGTATTAAGAAGCCCTGTTGTAAATCTTTTGCTTTCAATATTTTCTTTTTTTATTCCTTGTTTTTGCATATATTTATACATTTCTTGCTCTGCAAAATGTTTCTGTACTGGACTATATATAATCCATAGACCCACTATCAATATACAAATAATTGATATGAAAATCCTTTTTTTTGACATTTCATCACCTACTTTTGAAAATTTTATCACAAAATACATCTAATTATATCACATTTTTTCCATTTATTAACATAACTTAGACCTATTTATATCCATTCAAGTCACAGTCATAATTTTCAATTTATTTTTATATAAAAAAAGGGCAGCCATGGCTACCCTTTAGGTAAATATTTTTCTCTAAATCATCTTGGATCTCTTTTCTAGCTTCAACATCTTGCTTTAGATATATACCTTTCTTTACTGCTACAAGCTTACCTTACCTATTCATATCCGATAATCGTTGCTTAGATATTCCAAGATATTCTACGACCTCTGTTGAATCCATAGTAACATCTTGTATCAATTCTATCAATTCTTTTCTTGTTAATTTAACGTCTGCCATGGCTATCATCCTTTAATTTTTTTATTCTTAATATACTTATTATAAAAGCAATTATCCCTAGTATAGCTCATAAAATACTTTTATCAATAATTGCAACTATTACTAGGAGTACTGCAACTACTATTGATAAATAGTTGATTACCGTTTGAATCTTAGTAAGTTTTTCTTTTCTCACTATTACCACCCTTTTTTATTTTTGCAAAAAAATAGATATTGAAATAAATTTTATTTTTTTTATTTAATGGTTTACATTTTGGATATAAAAAGCGTCTTTATATAATGTAAGGCAAAACAACATGGCCATGGAGTTGAGTTTTATAAAATATAAAAATATTAAATTAAAAAAACTAAGAAGGAATTTATTATGGGATACAATTATGGAGAACCATTAACAAACAAGTCAGGATTAAAAGAGTTTAAAGGTCGTAATAGCGTTGATTTACTTGCGAGAGTAATATATGGAGAAGCTCGCAATCAGACTTGGGAAGGTAAATAAGCAGTTGCTCATGTAGTTAAAAATAGAAAAAAAGATGGTCGTTTTGGTGGAAAAACTTATGAAAGTGTGATATTAGAAGAAGGTCAATTTAAGGCAATGACAACAGAAGCTGCGAGAAAACAAGACATAAATCCAGGCGATGAAGAATATCAGGCATGGCAAGATAGTCTTTATATAGCTCAACATATAGATTCGCAAACGAATCCTATTGGTAATAGATTGTATTTTTTATCTTATAAGCCAACATCTTCTAAAGTAAAAGATATACTTCAAATAGATGATCAATTTTTTTTCAATAGAGATTAATTTTTAAATTAGAAACTGTAGAAATCCATGTAAAATATATATGGATTTCTACAGTTTTTTAGTTTGTGTAAAAAATTAGTGATATACTTCAAACTAGAAAAAGTGTTTATTTTAATTCTTCAAATGTTATTTTATTAGCTTTAAATTCGCCGTCTTTAAAAGAATAGTCAATTATAATATACCCTAAATACTTTAAAAAATCACCCTCAACCCCAACAATAGCGCTTAATGTATTATCTATAATTTGATAATCTATGAAATCTTCATAGTAAATTTCTGATATTTCATTAGGATAAATTCCTGAAAGTTTTTTAGGCACATTATCTATTTTTATATTGTAAATATTACCATTTAATTCTATTTCCATTTCTTTTTTAGATAATATTTTTGTTCTAACGTTGTCTTTAATTATATTTACAGGATTTTCTATCTTATATTCAATAAAATTTTCAGGATTTACTATATGAATTGTTTCACGGACACTACCAGTTCCGCCTCCTCTACTTAATAAAATCACCAATTCTTTTTTACCATCAGTATTTAAGTCTAAATACTTGAGTTCTGGAGAATCCTCAATCTTTGCAATAGTTTCCCAATTAAATTTTTTATTAACTCCATTTATACTTAATATTAATTCTTTATATAATCCATCTTTTTTTGAGGATTCTACAGGATATAAAAATATATCCTCATCTGGTATACTCGCGATAGGTTCGATGTTTGGTATTTTTACATCATTCACTGTGGTTTTAAGAGAACTAAGCTTGATATCTTTATTAGTCACAAAGAATACTGCCGAACATGCTATCAGAACAATTATTATAAGGCTAATTTTTTTTCTACTCATTATTGTATTCTCCTTTTCAAAAATAAATTTATTAGATCATTTATTATATCACCACTTACCATTTATTTACAATAACTAGATGCATTTATATTTGCTTTGCACAAAAAAAGACAGTATACCTGCCTTAATTCATAATATCTTCTATAGCTTTATTCTCTTATTTATTTAAAGAGGTTGGTGCTTAGGTGCTGACCTTTTTTTTATTTTTGCAAAAAATAGATAGTTTAAGATAATTTTTCTATTTTTTTTATTTAATGGTTTACATTTTGGATATAAAAAGCGTCTTTATATAATGTAAGGCAAAACAACATGGCCATGGAGTTGAGTTTTATAAATAAAAAAACTAAGGAGGAATTAATTATGACAGTTAATTACAAATATAGTAACCTTTCATCTAATTTAAAAAATAGAATATTAAATAATACAGGTTTTTTTGAAGGTGATAATGGTTATTCTCAAATAACTGGAAATTTTGACGGTCAAGGTATATCTTTTGGTATAATTCAGTTTAATTTTGGACAAGGAACATTACAAAGTTTATTAGAAGATTATATTGATGATTATAAAGATGAATTTTATGAAATTTTTGGAAGAACAAAAGGTGATAAATTAAAGGATGTTGTTAAAAACTATTCTAAAAAAGATCAAATTAAATGGGCTGATAGTATTTCGACTGGAAAGAATAATTATTCTGTCAAATCTGAATGGAAAAAAGCTTTTGAAGAAATGGGAGAATCAAGAAATAATATCAAGATTCAGAAGGAATATGCTAAACAATACTTTGTAAAAGCTTTAAGCTATGCAGAAGATTTTAAAATTGTAACTACGCAAGGATTAGCTTTTTTATTTGATCAAGCAGTACAAGAATGGAGTTTTGAAAAAGGTTCTAGTACTATAGCTAAAGAACTTAGAGATTCAAGATATGAGTACCGACATATGGAAGGGGAAGAACTTCCTGAAAAAGATGCACTGAGTATAATATATAAATATGTTAAAAGTAGTGATGGAAGAGCTAGAAGAGAGGCTATAATGAGAGGATCAGGTAAAGTTCATGGGAAAAGATATGATATAGATGATTTTGATTTAAGCTATGATGAAAAAATTGATTAAGTAAATAAAAAAACTTTGCTGAAATTATTGAATCAGCAAAGTTTTTTTATTTACATCAGGTTAAAATAATTCATTTAGAAAGTTTAACCTCAATAGTTTTTGAATCGCCATCACTTTCAAACCATGATGCAAGAGAATCATAATCATATTTTGATATTGGAACCCGTACACAAATTATATTATCTGACTTCCAATTCGCATCTAATATGGGTGCTCCTAGATTGTTAATGTTATTGACTTCATTATTTTCCACTAGTAAAAACTTGTTAATATCTAAAATTAAAATATTACTACGATATATCTGTCCTTCTCGATTATTAATAAGTAAGAGTATCTTGTTTTTGGAATCATTATATTTAGTGGTTGAAAGCCCACCTCTACCTAATATAAGAGTTTTGTATTCATTTTTCTTACTCTTCAAATTAACTTTGATAACCATATAATCTGCAGAATAAGGTCCCCTGTTATAACGAATAATAATTAGAATTTCTTTATCATTAACAAATAAGGTTTTTGGTTGTAAAAGTTCATTTAGACTTTTTAAATCCTCAATTTTTATGGCTGAATCAATATATTCTTTAATTGGTGTAATTTTTTTTAAATCTATTTTAATATGTTGGTTACTATCAGATAGATCTAAAGTGTATATATTATCTGAATTCCAATAAAACCCAACAGAAACACATATAGTGGATGTAGTATAGTTTTATGGACACATTTAAGTTAAGTCTTTAAAATATAAGAGGAGGAAGGATGTGTCCGTATGAAACAAAATATTACTCGTAAATTCAATGAAGATTTTAAAAAGATGGTAGTGGAGCTTTATCGCTCTGGACAATCTGTAAAACAGTTAAGTAGCGAATATGGCATTTCAGATGTAACTATATATAAATGGATAAAAAAATATTCACCTATTTCAGAAATTCAAGATGAAGTCATTACCCCTGCTGATCTTCAAAAGATGCATAAGGAAATGCTTCGCTTAAAAGAAGAAAATGAAATTCTAAAAAAGGCTATGGCCATATTCGCGAAAAAGTAACTGAAACAGAATTAAATCAATTTGTATTAAAATGTAAAGGAAATCACTCTGTATCTTTATTATGCGAGGTATTGGAAATACCTCGAAGTACCTTTTATCATTCTCAGAATAAGTCATTATCAAAAAGAGCTATAGAAAATCAACATATAACCACTAATATTATTTCAATTCATAAAGAAAGCAAAGGCACATATGGTGCTCCAAAAATTCAAGATCAGCTATTAAAGAAAGGTTTTACTGTTAGCTTGAAACGAGTTCAACGTCTTATGAAGGCCGTGGGAATCTCGTCAGTTGTGATGAAAAAATTTAAACCTTATCCATCTCAACAACCAGTTGTTGAGAGAAAGAATATTCTTAATAGAGATTTT
>SWCA01004907.1_pt1 | contig 22816 bp, 18 predicted proteins | sample 4692961 | NCBI WGS metagenome assembly SWCA01 (sample SAMN10267275, study PRJNA491770) | bioreactor metagenome | isolation source: DHS bioreactor inoculated with | place: Japan: off Shimokita Peninsula
AAAAAAAACACGTAACGCAAGAACTTGTTGCTCTCCAAAAAACATCCCGGTTTTTTGAGGGTGCAAATATAAACCCTTTTTCCTTACTTCAAAGCTATTTTTTATATTTTTTGAAAGTTTTTTCGAAACACCCAAAAAAAACAAAAAACAACCTGTAAAAGAACTTCACCTAAACGTATATCCCGTTTTTAGCGAGTGCAAAGATACAACCCTTTTCCTTTATCAAACAAACTTTTTGCCAAGTATTTTTTAAAGGATTTGCAGCTGTTTCTTTTCTTGCCTTGTTGCCAAGTATTTAGGTCCAAAAATTTATTTTAAAAAGTTATACTATTTCTTGCTAGAGGCCAAATTGGATGTCAATAAAGTACTTTACAAAAAGAAATTCCATACAATACCAAATCGTATTGTAAAATCCCGATAAGGATGATTTGGAGCAGAGTAATAATCGTAACCTGTCCAGGCTGAATTAAAGTGCTCGGCTTTTAAATAGATTCTGGCTTGTTGAATTTTAGCATTCACAAAGAAATCAAATCTTGGAAACCCTCCATATTCTTGTTCTGTTTGAACATAAAATTCAGCCAATAGCGGATCATAACCATTCATATAATACTTAGAGAAGTAATTAAAGGTAATTCCTGTTTGCAAGAACAAGGCTCTCTTAAAAAAGTAATCTGAATAATATAACGTATTTCTAGTTACGATTTCCGGAACATTGAAAACACTGTTGTCGTCTTTAACAGTTTGGTAAACTACAGAGTTATCCAAAGCAAATTTTCCATACTTAATTTCCTTCTCTAATTTAACCGTTAAATAGCTAATGGATTTATTGCTTTGGAACGGTTTTACCAAACCTGTGTCTGTTACTTTTTTAAAATAGGTATAATCGTTTATGGAAGTTACATCTACTGAAACATTTGCAAGTTTTTTGGACTTTAAAGCTAGTTCTATGTTTTGTGTTTCTATGTTATTGAAGTTGGTTTGCCAATTATAGTTTTCGTATACACTTTGGTATAATAAGTAGTTATAGTTTGGCGCTTTGGAATTATGACTGATTTTTGCCCCAAAGGTTATATCCTTAGTAAATTGATATGCTGCTTGACCACTAATATAATTCCCCTCAAAGTCTCCAGATACGTTTAATCCAAAATTACCTTCCAGACTAAACCTATTTATGGTTTTGGAGTAGGCTCCTCCAATAGAATACACATCTCCCAACAACCTATTGGTTATTAAAGTATTATTTATATATGTAACCTTGTCATACCCATAATTAAAATTGTTATAGGCAACATTAAACTTAATGTTTCCTAGTATATTATTGCTATACTCAGTATAAAGCTGGGTGTAAAAATCCTCAAGGGTTACTCTGTCCCTTAATGCTTCTTGCTGAAATGCTTCTCCAAAATAATCGTTTTGATCCTCCTGGTTATATTCATAGTATTTATCTTCAAAAGAAATGATATTCCCAAAGCTTAGTTTGTTTTTGGTTAAAGAATCTTTTTCCTTTAAAACTTTATATCTGTGATCCAAATAAAAACGTTTTCCCTTTAAAATGTTTTCGGCATCTTCAAAGTTTACAGCCAGTACAGACCTGTCTTTAAATTCTGGATTACCAGATTCAAAATAAGGTATGTTACTATCTTGCAAGCCTCCATTTTCTTCATTCAACAAATCTTGCATAACTATATGAGCATTTGCAACATATCTATTGTCTTTTGTTTTGTAACTTGAGGTAAACCTAAAATTTCCAGTACTGGTTAGAGCATGTTGATATTTACCCAAGGAACGCAATCCTTTATAGGCTATTGAAAAGTTAAACTGTTTGGAAGTGTTGGTCGTAAAAAAAGCATCGACTTGTTGCCCTTGACTAAAAGCTGTTTTGTAATAAAGCTCTGTGAGTGGTGTTGGCACATGATAGTAATAAATGTCTTCAACTTCCATGTAATTGAAATGCCTAGCCCTTGCTCCAAAAGAAGGCATTAAACCCAAATCGTTAAAACTATATATTAAGGTATTATAGGATTGACCAACATTTGAAAAAGGCATTAAATTAAAATTATCCTTTCTTAGATAATTGAATTTGTAATCTCTTTTTACATTAAGTGTGGTATCTACAAAGGTTGTATCCCTCTCTTTTGAAATAATTAAATACTGCTCTATTTTAGCGTCTTTGTTTTTAATATTTTTATTACTGGTACTTATAGTGGAACCTTGATTCATATTATCTTGATAATCTGGGTTCGCAATCAAACCATCTTGATTTTGCGTTTGGGTTTTATTTCGAGTTGGTGAAATTTGTGAAAATCCAAAATCAACAATACCTATTAAAAAAAATGCTAAAAATATTCTCTTCATAATTATTTTTTAGACCTTGCAGGTGTCTAATACTTGTATTGAATTTGTATTGTATTATCCTTATTCTATAATCTGATAACTAATTTTCGTCAAAAATAGAAAATATCTTATTGGATTTTATTTATAAAAGACAATATTACAATTAATAATAACGACTTATTCTTAAGATTTATATAAATGCTGAAATTTAATTTTTCAAATTTTTCCCTAGAATGTGGGACAGACGAAGCTGGCAGAGGCTGTCTTTCTGGACCTGTTACTGCTGCTGCAGTTATTTTACCGAAAGATTTTAAAAATTCCATATTAAACGATTCCAAGCAAGTATCTGAAAAAAAAAGGGACTTTTTAAGACCTTATATAGAAGAACACGCTTTAGCATACAGTGTGGCACATGTGTTTCCAGAAACCATAGATAAAATAAATATTTTAAACGCTTCCATACTTGCCATGCACAAGGCCATTGAAACCTTAAAAACAAAACCCGAGTTTATTATTGTGGATGGCAATAGGTTTAAACCTTTTCAAGATATTCCAAGCAAGACCATTATTAAAGGAGACAGCAAGTATCTTTCCATAGCTGCCGCATCCATACTTGCAAAGACCTATAGAGATGAGTACATGAAATCCATACATGACGAATTTCCCATGTATCAATGGAATCAAAACAAAGGCTATCCAACCAAAGCACATAGACTTGCCATAAAGGAATATGGTATAACAGAGTATCATAGAAAATCTTTTAGACTCTTGCCTGAACAATTAAAATTAGAACTATAACTTATTATATTTGCATAAAACCCTCAACATAAATGAAAGGCATTTTTAATTTCATCCTAATTACTTTATTTGTTACCAGTTGCACTAAAGACAGGAACCACGGCAACCCATTGGATTTTATTCCAGAAAATGCTTCATTTATACTAAAGGTTTCCGATCTTGAAAGTCTAAAAAACAACATTAACAACAACCATTTTCTTGAGGAACTGTCAAAATCCAAAACAGTTTCATCTGTTTCAAAACAGCTTGAAGCCTTAAATTATTTTAAAACAAACACCGAACTATTGCTATGTTTTGTTTCGGACAAAAACGATAGTCTGCAATATGCCATAATTACAGATTACACCAAAGACCTATTTACTGTTGACTCCCTACCCAACCATAAAATTGAAACCATTAGTACCAAAAACCTTTCCATAACCAAAACAACTGTGGAGAATCATGTGCTGTATAGTGTTATTAAGGACAGTGTGTTTATTGGAGCTTCGCATATGGATCTATTGACCCAATCTCTGGACAAGAAGAACAATCCATTAAAATTTGCGGAATTATTGGAAACAGCAGACAAAAACAGTCAGTTATCTGTTTTAATAAATGAAAACAACAATTACTTTAATTCCTTTTTTATAAATGATATAGTTGCAAAGCAAAAACTAGGCAATTCCATTTTGTTAGATATAGATTTAAAACAAGATGAAATACTTTTTAATGGCATTACAAAAGCAACAGACTCCACAAAAAGCCTTATAGAGGTTTTTAAAAACACCATGCCACAAGAAAACCAAATGGCCAGAATAACACCTTCCAACAGCGATGCGTTTTTAAGCTTTACCTTTAACAATTTCAGTAATTTCAAACAAAATTTAAAATCTTATCAAACTATTGACTCCTTATCTACAGAGACCACTTTGTTTGACAACATTGTTGAAGTAGGCGTTGTTTTTGAAGGTAGCCAAGAAGCCATTGTATTAAATTCGTTAGATGAAGTTTCCACAAGCCATGCGCTTTCCAACCAACAAAACCTAGCAGAGACCTATAGGGATATTGATATTTACCATTTTTCCTCTCCAAATTTGTTCCAACAAACGTTTTCGCCTTTTGTACAATCCAACAATGCTGTTTTATATTGTGCAATAGACAATTTCTTTGTTTTTGGCAGCTCAGTGGACATGCTTCAAAACATTATAGCAAATTATCAAAACAATACCACTTTAAGCCAAAGATCCTATTTTGAAACCATAAAGGAGAATTTGAGCGATGAAGCTTCGCTAATGTATGTAGTGAACCCTTCCACATTAAACCGTAAAATGGAACAGTTTCTTAATGAAAACCTCCCATTGCAACTGGACCATTATAAAGCGTCTGCCATACAGTTTATTTACGACACCAATTTTGCTCACGTAAATGCCATTATTAAAAAGAGCAAAACCAAGGCCATTGAAAATTCGGTTACTGAAGAATTCAACATAAAAATTACCGAAGAGATTTTAAATACACCTCAATTTGTTACAAATCACGAAACAAACCAAAAGGAAATTGTTCTTCAAGATGTAAAAAACAACCTGTATTTAATTTCCAATACAGGGAAATTGTTATGGAAAAAACAACTTGATGGAGCCATTCTTGGTAAAATAGAACAAATAGATATGTACAAAAACGGCAGGCTGCAATTGGCATTTGCCACACCAAATCGCGTTTATGTTTTGGACAGAAATGGAAAAGAGGTGGCTCCGTTCCCATTAAAATTCAACGATAAAGTTACCCAACCCCTTTCTGTTTTCGATTACGACAACAATAGGAATTACCGTTTATTGGTTACCCAAGGGAAAAACATTCTTATGTATGATCAATTGGGAAAAACCGTTAAAGGCTTTAATTTTAAAAGTGCAGAAAGCCCTTTAATATATCAACCTCAACATATTAGAATAGGCAGAAAAGATTACCTTTTGTTTAAAACAGCAAACAAACTGTATATCTTGGATCGTGTGGGTAAAACCAGAGTATCTCCAAAAAACAGTTATAACTATTCCAACCAAGCTGTGTATTTGTACAACAACAAATTTACAACCACCACAACAGATGGCAAACTGGTTACCATAGATACCAACGGAAATACAGCAGAACAAAACCTCCAACTTACAGATAGGCACCACATAGAAACCACATCCAAAACCCTAGTAGCACAGTCCGAAAATAGGTTGACCATAAAAAACAAAACCTTGGAAATGGACTATGGCAATTACACCAAACCAGATATTTTTTACATCAACGATAAAATTTATGTTTCTGTAACCGATTTACAAGCCAAGAAAATTTATCTGTTTGACAGCCAAGGAAAGTCTATTGCCAACTTCCCTGTTTATGGAAACTCCAAAATAAGCCTTGATAATATTGATAAAGACAAAAATCTGGAGTTTGTAACCAAAGGAGACAGTAATTCCATACTTATTTACCAGATTAATTAAGCTTAAGCTTACCAAACATACACAAACCAAGACCAACCATACAATGCTTTTGCTTACAATTAGTTTTAATGGTATATTCCGTTTGTTTTAGTATTTTAACCAGTATATTTTAAAGAACACATACATAAAAAACTGTGTCAAAATGTTAACTTTATATTATGGTAACTATTAAAGTTCAATAAGAAACCCAAAATTCAATAATTATGAAAAAAAACACATTTGTCCTAATTATCTTATCACTACTATTGTTTACCAATATGAGCTGTGAAGACGATGACAACAACAATACGAATGAGGAAATAGAATTAACTGCAACAAATTATATTTATGAAGGTGATTTAAGAACATTCTATTTAGAATCCGAAATCAATAGGCTTAATGAAGACATTGAGGAGTGGATGCAAATACCAGATAGCGATCCAGGATATAATCAAGCACAAGAAAACATTGCTGCTGCAAACGACCAAATAGACTTACATGAAACCGAAATAGCTGGTATTTTAAGTCCTGCTGAAGCTTTTTCCATTATCAACCCTATTATACCTCCTATTCCACCATCGCCATCACCATGTATTTGCTTTAATGTATACAACTCCATTAGGAACATTGTTTTATTACCAGGCACAGACCAATTAAGCTTAACTATTAGGGATTATGAAACAGAAACCATAATTGTTAGCACAAACAACAATTCTCCTGTTGAGATTATTCCAAACACACAAAACTCAGGAAGGTTTCAACCATTTCAATTTGAACAGCCAGGATTTAATGGCCAAGCTACACTAACCATACAAAGTGACGGCCAAACCTATTCCATTTTATTGGATTTTCAAGAACCGGAATAAAACAATCATTCAAAATATTATTCATTAAAATATTTGTAATTTAGTCTTCAGTCATACTGAAGACTTTTTTTATGAAAACGCCTCTATTGCTACTACTTATAATATGTTTTAAGAGCCATGTTTTTTCCCAAAACAAAACAGATTCCCTTTACAGCAATGCCATAACGGAATTTTATGGCAAAGCCTACCAACATCTTTATACTCAAGAAGATTCTGCATATTATTATTTCAATAAAATAAATTCCATGGCTATCAAACATGGGGATTTTGAAAGCTTAATAAGCAGCATCAGTGCTTCAAATAAAACAGCAGGTCATTTTTACAATCTTGAAAGAATGAAAACCAACTTGGAACGGTTGGACTCTATAGTATTAAAGAATGATTCAGAATTAAAAAAAACAGAAAACTACCTAATCTATATAAATTCCATCTGGCTGGATAAAGGCCTGTATTATTTCAGGTTAAACGACTATGATAAATCCAGAAAAGCATTTCAAGCCATCATTACCTCAATTGAAACCTTGGATAGCAGAAAGCTGAATATATATTTAATAGATTTGTTAACCAGTGCATACAGCTTTATAGCAAAAATGTATGTAAACGACGGCAAATACAACTTAGCCAAAGATTATTACACAAAAAACATTCACTTTTTAGAATCCAATAAAGCAGACGATATTGTAAAGATTAATAGAACTTACAGTTTATTGGCAGAAGTTTTAAAGAACCAAAAACAGCTGGATTCCTCCAACAGCTACTTTAATAAATCTTTGAAGTATAACCTGGTAAACAACGGTTCTTCCAGCAGTATTGTTACAGAGGCCAACCATTTGTTGGAAAACTATTTAAATCAATCGCAAATAGATAGTGCCAATTATTACTTAAATATCATTAAAAAAAACCTTCCTGACAAGCATCCAAGATGGAACGTGTACTACGAGGCCAAAGCCAAAATACATATAGCTACAGGAGCTTATGAAATGGCAGAAGAAGAACTGCAAATAGCTTTAGATCTCATTAAACAAAAATGGAAAAACCAACCTCATAACGATGTGGCTGAAGCTTATAACAACATTGGGTTGTTGCATGCCAAATTTAAGAATCCCACTAAAGCTTTGGAAAATTACAATCTCGCCTTACAACAGTTTTCAGAAATAAACAATTCCTCTACCATTAACCAAACAGTGGTTTTAAAAATCTTAAAAAACAAAGCCTTGGCTTTAAACAGTTTAAAATTGTATTCAGAAAACCTTATAACCATTGATCAAGCGTTAGAAACCTTAGACCAGCTAAAGCCTACTTTTAAAAGCAACACAGACAAACTGTTTTTAATGGAGGAAGCCTTTCCTGTTTTTGAATCTGGCCTAGAAGCTGTTTATAATTTATATCAAGAAACCAAACAAGACTCACTTTTGGATAAGGCTTTTTATTATTCAGAAAAAAGCAAGAGTGTTTTGCTTTTAGAAGCAATTTTAAGCACAAAAGCCACAAAGTTCGCGAACATTCCAAAAGATATCATTGAAAAGGAACAACTTTTAAAATCCAAAATCAATCATTTAGAAAAACAAATCAACCATACCAAGAATCAAGCTTTGGAGGATAGACTCTTTGACGTTAAAAACAATTATAGGGAACTTATAACAACCATAGAAAACAGGTATAAAACCTATTACGATTTAAAATACAATTCTAAAGTAATAAACATAAAAGAATTACAAACCCTCTTGGATACCAAGGATGCTTTGCTATCCTACTTTTATGGAAATCATCACATTTATACAATCACCATTACAAAAAACTTAAAACATATAACACGTTGTAAATTAAATAACGACCTAGAAAACAATATTGTTTCCCTGTACAAATTGCTAAACAACCCAAAATCCAATCTTGAAGAGTTAAACAGCAAATCGTTTTATTTGTACACTAAACTAGTGGCTCCAAACATTGATAATCTGTCCCATAAAAATCTTATTATTGTAACAGATGGCTTATTGAATTACATTCCATTTTCAAGCTTTTCAACCAATGGCAGAGCTAAGTATGTAATTGAAAACCATGCCATAAGCTATGTAAATTCTGCTACTTTATTTAAACAGCTTTCAGAGAAAGAAGGCATCAACAACAAGGTTTTGGCCTTTGCTCCCAGTTTTGATGCATCGATTAATGCCAACTTAATGCCTTTACCAAACAATCAAACCGAAGCCGAGGACATCTTAAATTATTTCAGTGGAAAAACCTTGACCAATACCCAAGCGACACTTCAAAATTTTAATACGGAAAGTGAACATTATGGGTTGTTACATTTTGCCACACATGCCATTTTAAATGATGAAACTCCCGAATATTCCTATTTGGCATTTCAACCCAACAACACCAATTCCAACCTACTTTATGTTAGCGATCTATATAATTTAAACCTCAACACCAATTTGGTAACCTTGAGTGCTTGCGAAAGTGGCATAGGCAATTTAAAACGTGGGGAAGGATTTTTAAGTCTTGCCAGAGGCTTTTACTTTGGTGGAGCTTCCAGTATATCCAGCACTTTATGGAAAATTAACGATGGCTCCACTTTAAAGATCATGGATGCTTTTTATAAAAATCTATCAGAAGGAAACTCCAAAAGCTTGGCATTGCAACAAGCACAAGTTTCTTTTTTAAATGAAAACAGCCAAAATGCCTTAGTGCATCCTTATTACTGGTCTGGATTTATAATTTCTGGAAATACCTCAGCAATTGCCACTACCAACAATTGGTTATGGTATGTGGCAATAGGAGTTGTTTTGTTATTGATAATAGGTTTGCTAGTAAAGAAAAACCAAAAGTCTAGTTAAGCTCCTTTAAAAGTGCTTGTGCTTTATCTTTGTTATAGAAATAATTGGCCATTAAGTGTTCCAAATAGGATACTGCCAAAGATTTATCTTTCTCCTTAATTGCAATTAAGGCCAGATACCATGTAGCTTCTGCAACAAAACTTTCATTTTTGGCAACTACTTGTTGAAACAAACCTTTGGCCTCTTGAATGTTGTCCATACCCAAATAAGCTTGAGCTTTGTAAAAATTTAGGTAATCTTTGGTTTCATCAGCTGAAAGTGCCTCAAATTTTTCAATGGCTGTTTGGTAATTCTTGGTTTCGTAGGCTACAAAAGCTTCACGTTCTATAGAATTGGCATCGTCACTTCTGGTAATGGTATAAACCGTATTTGGATATTCGGTAAAATTATCCTCATACAAACTACTGTAATTGGTACTAAAAAAGGTATTGTATCCAAACCAACCAAACAAAATGGCTATAGATGCAGCTATGGCAAGGTTTCTGTAGTTAAACACGGTATTATGACGTTTATTTATTTTTGTTTCAACCTCATTAAGCATTGCTTTTAGCCTATCGGTTTCATGGCTTTTTATGGCTTTTTGCAATCCCTTTTCAAATTCAAATTCTGCTTTAAATTCGGCATCTGTTTCCAGTAATTTTTTGAAAACGGATTCTTGCTCAGGTGTTAAACTGTTAGAAAAATAATGATATAAAAGTTCTTGATTGTTCATTGCTATTGTTAATTGCTATTAATTCGTTCCTTTAAGGTTTTCATACATCTGGATTTAGCACTTTTAACCACATTTTCACTGGTATATTCACTAGTTTCTATAATGTCTTTAATGGTAAATCCTCTGTAATAGAATAAGGTTAACAATTCCTGACATTTTTTTCCTAAGGCTGCAAAATGCTTTTTCAACAAAACTTGTTCTGTTGTTAGGGCTTCCTGATCTAAATCCAGGTTCATATCTTCAAGTTCTTCTTTTTCTCTAATAAGGGACAAATCGAAATCTGGATTTATAGTCTTCTTATTCTTTTTCATTTTATCAAAAATTAAATACTTTCCTATACTAAATAAGTAGGTAGTTATAGAACTTGTAAATTCTTCCACTTTGCCTTGCATCACATTATTATAGAAAATAATATAGGCATCTTGATAGACATCTATGGTATCTTCTTGGGACAGATGATACTTTTTGGCAAAATTTATAAAATGGTTCCTATTGTCTTCATAAATCCGTTTAAAGAGCAATTCGGAGCCTTTTTTTAAATCTTCAACAGTTATGTTCTCTTGAACTCTATGCATTTAATATCCTAAATTATAAAAGGTTAACACGATGCTGCTAAATTAACTTTTTTTAAGCAGAAGCCATTCATTTTTAAAAGAGTTATCAATAATTGTATGTTTTCCAGTGTTGGATGTTAACCTTTCTGTTTATACAATATAAAAAAGAAAAACATCAATAACTTAAAAACATTTAAAAACATGAAACTACTTAATTTCAAATCCTTCAACAACACAAAAAATCTACTTATGTATGCAGCAATCCTATTGTTTGGATTACAAACCCAGGCACAAATAGCCCTTGGTGGCGGATTGGCTTATAACGAAAAGGTTTCAGGTCCTGGAATTACACTTAAAGCAGAGTTCAACATTACGGAACAAATTGCCATTGCACCTGGAGGAACTTACTTTTTTGGGAATAGCTTATATGGCTACAACCAAAATATTTTGGCTGTAGATGTAAATGCCCATTACTTTTTCAACATTATTGATGACAAGCTAAAAATTTATCCGTTGCTAGGTGTCAATTATTCCAACTACAAAACAGGCGCGTATTATTATGGGTATTATTACGATACTTATGAGGTAAGCGATAACGCTTTTGGTGCCAATATTGGAGCTGGTGGCAAATGGGCTTTCTCCGAAAAGCTAAGTGTTTACCTAGAACCAAAATACATTGTAAGCGATTTCGAGCAAATAGTGGTAAATGCTGGCATTCTATTCCAAATTTAAAGAAACCGACTCTGCATTTGTTAACCTAATTATTTTATTTGAATCTGTCTTCAGGGGAAAAGCCAAAAACCATTTTTTGGCTTTTTTTCATTGCTATGTTAACCTTTTTAAAAACAACTCATTAAATAGCAAACCATTAAAAAACAATACGATGAAATATTTAAAAAACAACAAACAAAGCTTTAATCTAGGCTTTATGTTAAAAACATTGTTCATGGTGTTAATAGGAATAATTATTTTTTCCTGTGACACAGACGATACACCAAGTGAAGAAAACAATCCTCCAGGTGAAATAACAGGATATTCCAATATTAAAAATACACAATGGAGAGATAACATTGGACAGGAATTTGAAGTGGAAGGAATTTTTGTGGAAGAAAACGGCATTGCTAAACTATTAATCGATAAAAACGATTATTATATAGATGGTCTTATTAATGAAATCAACTACATCTATATAGATAAAGTTTCAAGCTTGGATAATTCCTTGAATTTCGCAGAGTATTTTGGGAAAAAAGTGAAAATTAAAGGAACCTGTGAAGAAAATGAAGACAATACCATTCAAGTTTCTTCGCAATTAATTGGAGACATTTCTTTGGCAACCATTGTCATTAGCGATCTAACCAATATTCAGATTATCAATCCAAATATCATTATTCAAAGACCTCCAATAATTTCTATCTGTCAAATTTACCCACAAATCTGCGAGTTCCCAGTTTTTCAGAACAATAAAACAGCTTTGTTATATAGTGGAGGCATTAATTCTAGTTATGCCTATAAAAGATATTGGAACGATTTAAAATTAATGTATACCATTTTAACAAATAAAGGCTATCCAGAAAACAAAATACGCGTAGTCTATAAAAATGGTGTTGGAGAGGACAGCGAAATCCCTGTGCATTATGCTGCCAACCAAACAGGTCTGGATGAAGCTTTTAGCTACTTAGATGAGTATACAAATAGTGCCACCAAGTTCTTTCTAATGATGAATAACCATGGAGGAGGCAAAGATGATTTTGGACGCCCAAGCACTGGTGTGTTCGATGCTGATGGTGATGATAATAGAGGAAGTATTAATGACAATACGGACGAGCAGTATTTTTATTATAATTCCTCTACGGCATTAACCGATGATTACTTAGCAACAAAAATTAACGAACTTGGTTTTGGTTCTATGATAGCTGTTGTAAAACCTTGTTACAGCGGTGGCGTTATTTGGGATTTTAGAGGGCCTAACAGGGTTATTATGACTTCAGGCACTGAATTTCAGGTTACCTACTCTCATACCTCTGGTTTATATGGCGAGTTTACCTATCATTTTTTTGCTGCTGTTACAGGACAAGACCCAATAACTGGAGCAACTGTTAATGCCGATTTGAACAGCGATGGACAAGTGTCCATGTACGAAGCTCAAAAATATATTCTTGCAAACGATGCTAGACCAGAGCAACCTCAATACGAAGACGACAATGATGGTGTTGGCACCTCATCACCTAATGCTTCTGGTTTTGGAGCAACAACATTCTTATAATGGAAATTTAAACCTTAAAAAAAACCAAAAAGCATTCTTTTTGGTTTTTTTTCCTTTTCCATGTTAACCTTTCAAAAAAACAAACATAAATACCTTATAACTATTAATTATATATTTTAAAATCATGAAAACAATTCAAAAAACAATTCAAACAAGTATTTCAAAATCAAAGTATGTCTTATTAGCTTTATTAGTCGCTTTTAGTGTTTCCTGTTCTCCAGAAGATGGTGAAACAGGACCTCAAGGACCAGCTGGAACTGATGGGACAGATGGAATTGATGGTGTAGATGGTAATGCTAATGTACAAACATTTATTTTTGATACTTCCTCAAATTCTGGAAGTTTGATTACCCTTCCGATTCCAGAAATCACGCAAGATGTTCTTGATAATGATGTCATTTTATCTTATTACACTTCTGATATGGGAGTTAATTACCAAATGCCAGGTGGTGGTTCAAATGGTGTTTTTGTAACCAGAACTTACGCAAATCCAGAATCATTTAGTATAAGATTCACCAATTGGGATGGAAGCAGTTACTCTGTACCTGCTGGTAGTATAGAAAAAGTAAAAATAATTATCATAGAATCAACAAGCACTACTACTGGAAGAACTATAAGTAGTAAACAACAAATTTATAACGAACTCAATCAAGCAGGAGTCAATATTAACGACTACCATGCCGTGTGCGATTACTACGGAATTCCTTATTAATCAAAACCATTTTTACAATTTAAAACCGAAGCTAATCCCTTCGGTTTTTTTATGAACATCGCTTAGCTGTTTCTAACAAAATGCTTAGTATTGCAGTCTCAATATTCAGACCATGATTTCACGTAAAAACGCCTCCATATCCAAATGTATCATCCATAAAGTGGGTAACAAGCACAACAACACCAAAAATGCTTTTTCAGAAAAAGAAGTGCATTTCGACGAAGCCAGTTACGAGCTGATGTTGCCGTTTTTATTAAGGCCTTTTGGATCTGTGGTGCAATCTTACAGGTTTAACCATCATGCCGATATTTCCTTAAACGAAATAAACACCTACAGTTCACAACTGTTTTCTGAAGATGATGCCTTTGTTGAAACCTCCAAACACATCGTGAAACATTTGTTCGAGCAATCCAATTCGGCACAAATAAAAACTGGCGATGTGCTTATTGTCATGTTTGAAGGTATTGAATTCAACGAAATAACCACCAATGCCTTGGGGATTTTTAAAATAGAAAACAAGGTCAATTTCTTTCAAACCTACTTGGAAAACAATAGTTATGATGTGTTGGTACAAAAAGGCATCAGCTCTAAAAAAGTGGATAAAGCCTGTTTAATTTTAAACCAAACAGATGCCGAAGGACCCATTGTACTTAGTGCAGACAACAACAATTACGATGCGCAATATTGGACCAATCATTTTTTGAACATCAAATATGCAGACGATGCCAACAACCACACCCAACAATACATTGAGTTATGTAAGGATTTTTCTGAAGACATTTTAAAAATATCTTATGGCAACCAAGAGCAAAGTACGTTTTTAGCAAAAACCATCGATTTTTTCAAAGAAAACGAAACTGTAAATATTGAACGCTTTAAAGACGAAATTTTTGAAGAAGACAAACACAAAACCCTATTTGACGATTACAAAAAAACCTTTGAAAGCGAACAGGACATCCTTATTAGAAATCAATTTGATGTGGCTGAAGCTGTAGTGAAAAAAGAGAAGAAAAAAATTAAAACCGAAATTAAACTGGATACCAACATTCAAATTAAATTGGATATCGATGCTCCTGACGCATCCAGTGAATACCTGGAACGTGGTTACGACGATGAGAAAAAAATGCACTATTACAAAGTGTATTTCAATGCAGAAGGGTAATGCCTATTACGTTTTAATATCTAATAGTTCTTAATTAAAAATAGATTAATTGTTTATTCAGTGTCAAAATTGTAACTTAGGTTGAAACATGTATACCTATTATGAAAAAAACATTGCAAATAAGTAACGGGTTGGCTCTTTTGGCAACCATATTCATTAATTATCTATCAAATACAGGAAAGATTAACAATACCACTATTGGCGAAGTTTCAAATCAGTATAATTCCTTATTTACTCCTGCTGGCTACGCATTCTCCATATGGGGTTTTATCTATTTGCTATTATTGGGTTTTATCGTGTATCAAGGCAGAAGCTTGTTTGTAAAAACATCCTCCAACCACGACTTTATTTTAAAAACAGGTTGGTGGTTTGTTATTTCCTGCATTGCCAATAGCGCTTGGGTGTTTAGTTGGCTGTATGGGTATACAGGGCTTTCTTGTATTTTTATATTTATATTACTGTTTGCACTTTTAAAAATTGTTTTAAACAATGCCATGGAACTTTGGGATGCTCCCATAACGACTATTGTTTTTGTTTGGTGGCCTTTTACGTTTTATAGTGGCTGGGTTACTGTAGCGAGTATTGCTAATGTTTCCTCTTATTTAGTAAAAATTAATTGGAATGGTTTTGGGGTATCAGACGTAACCTGGACCCTCATCATGATTGGTATTGCAACGCTAATAAATTTATGGGTTACCTGGAAACGTAACATGCGTGAATTTGCACTTGTTGGAGCTTGGGCCTTAATAGCCATTGCTGTAGCTAATAAAGACACACATACCAGTATTTTTTATATGGCTATAATAACCGCTATTATTATAATTATTAGCAGTTCGGTTCATGGGTATAAAAACAAAGCTACAAGCCCACTTATTAAATACAAGCAATATAAAGAAAGTAAAGTGTAGAAAAACTAAAAAAATATTAACATTTGCTTTCTGAACAAGCCAATTCTGCTTCAAACAATACAGTAAAATGCTTTAACAGCTTGTTTTTTACCTCAACCTCATCAACTTCTTTTTTACCAAGCTCTACATGTAAAGATGTTACAGCTTTTCCACGAATCCCACAAGGGATCATATGGTCAAAATAACCTAGATTGGCATTGACGTTTAAGGCAAAACCATGCATGGTTACCCATCTGCTGGCACGAACTCCCATAGCACATATTTTTCTGGCAAAAGGGGTTCCCACATCCAACCAAACACCAGTTTCCCCTTTACTTCGTTCGGCTTTCAAGCCATATTCTGCTAAAGTTAAAATAATCATTTCTTCAAGTAATCGAAGATATTTATGAATATCCGTAAAAAAGTTTTCCAAATCCAAAATAGGATAGCCCACTATTTGTCCTGGACCATGATAGGTTATATCTCCACCTCTATTCACTTTGTAAAAACTGGCTCCTTTTGCTTCAAGCTGCTCTTCGTTAATAAGCAAATTGCTCATGTCGCCACTTTTTCCAAGTGTGTACACATGTGGATGCTCTACAAATAAAAAGTAATTGGTCGTTTCCAGGTTGGCATTTTCCCTCCGGTTCTTAACCTTCGTATCTACAATCTCTTTAAACAATGACTCTTGATAGTCCCAAGTCTCTTTATAATCCTTACTTCCTAAATCCTGAAGTTGTATGCGCTTATTCATAGACAGCAAAATTACGATAATTTCTTCTGAATTTCGATTTAGAGTTTATTGTTTATTCCTTAGAAATTCGCAAAAAACACACATAGGGAAGCTTTGATATCTTTATTAAAAACAACAGAATTCTAGTTTCTTGGGTTGTTCAAAATCACCAAGGCCGCAATAACCCCTGGTACCCATCCACAAAGCCATAATAAAAATACAATTAGAATAGACCCACAGCCTTTATCTATTACAGCCAAAGGAGGGCAAAAAATGGAAAGCAAAACACGCCAAAAACTCATGATGGATTATTTTAAATGATTGATGTACTTATTTGTCAACAAACATACTGTTTTGTTACAAACAATTTCCAATATAATAAATTGATATCCTAACTTATAGTATTTATCTTTGTAGCTTCAAAAAAACACAATTACATTATATATGTCGCAATTATCAGAACAAGAATTAGTACGAAGAGACAAACTCGCCAAATTACGCGAGTTGGGCATCAACCCCTATCCAGCAGATTTATTCCCATACACGCACACGTCCAAACAGGTAAAACAGGATTTTGCAGAAGATAAAAAAGTAGTGGTTGCAGGAAGGTTGATGTCACGTAGAATTCAAGGTAATGCCAGCTTTGCAGAACTTCAAGATAGCGAAGGCAGGATACAGGTCTACTTTAACAGAGACGAAATTTGTTCTGGTGAAGACAAAACCAAATACAATACCGTTTATAAAAAACTTTTGGATATTGGTGATTTTATTGGTGTTGAAGGTGAATTATTCACAACCAAAGTGGGCGAAAAAACCGTAAAGGTGAAAGATTTCAAACTTCTTAGTAAAGCCCTTAAACCTTTACCTTTACCTAGAACAGATTCCGATGGCAATGTACACGATGCCTTTACAGATCCAGAGTTGCGTTTTAGACAACGATATGCCGATTTAGTGGTAAATCCTCACGTAAAGGAAGTCTTTGTAAAAAGGACCAAGCTTTTTAATGCCATGCGGGATTTCTTTAACCAAGCTGGATATTTTGAAGTAGAAACCCCTATCCTGCAACCCATTCCTGGTGGTGCAGCAGCAAGACCTTTTGTAACACACCATAATAGTTTGGATATTCCATTATACATGCGAATTGCCAATGAATTATATTTAAAACGTCTTATAGTTGGTGGTTTTGAAGGTGTATACGAGTTTTCTAAAAATTTCCGAAATGAAGGGATGGACAAAACACATAATCCAGAATTTACAGCCATGGAAATATACGTAGCCTACAAAGATTACAACTGGATGATGGATTTTTGCGAACAACTCTTGGAACATTGCGCCTTGGCAGTAAACGGAACTACCAAAGCCACCTTTGGCAAACACGAAATAGATTTTAAAGCCCCTTACGCTAGGGTTACCATGGCCGATTCCATTAAGCATTTTACTGGGTTCGATATCACTGGTAAAACAGAAGAACAAATAAGACAAGCTGCCAAAGACCTAGGTGTTGAAGTAGATGAAACCATGGGTAAAGGAAAACTTATTGATGAAATATTTGGTGAAAAATGTGAAGGCAACTACATCCAACCAACCTTTATTACCGACTATCCAAAAGAAATGAGCCCTTTGTGTAAAGAACACAGGGACAACCCAGAATTAACCGAGCGTTTTGAACTTATGGTTTGTGGTAAGGAAATTGCCAATGCTTATTCAGAATTGAACGACCCAATAGACCAACGTGAACGGTTTGAGCACCAATTAAAACTGGCTGCCAAAGGAGACGACGAAGCTACCGAATTTATTGATTACGATTTCCTTCGTGCCTTGGAATATGGCATGCCTCCAACCTCAGGAATGGGAATTGGTATGGATAGATTAATCATGTTTTTAACAAACAATCAATCTATTCAAGAAGTGCTTTTCTTCCCTCAAATGAGACCAGAAAAAAAACCTTTAGCTATTAGTGATGATGCCAAAGCAGTTCTAGAAATTTTAAGCAAAGTAGAAAAACTAGATTTAAACGATTTAAAAACAAAATCTGGTTTAAGTAATAAAAAATGGGATAAAGCCATTAAAGATTTAACAAAGAACAAAGTCGCTAAAGTTGAAAAAACGGATGATGGTTTGTTAGTTGTAGTGGTTTAAATTGATCATTTATATATAAAACTTTAAAGAGGATGTCTAATAAATAATTTTTCGACATCCTCTTTAAAATATAATGACATGATTCTTAATCACTCAAACTAGCCAACATAGCTAGTCCTCCAAAAAGAAAAATAAACATAAATATTAAAACAAAGGCAAGAATCATTATCAGAAGATTTCCTTTTGCCCAATTTTTTTTATGAATGTTTGTAGTGCTGTCAAAAGCCCAAACCAAAACCAATATAAACCCTATTAGTGGTATCGATGCTAAAAAAATTGTCAATGCCCATTCTTTATAAGACATTGGAGGCGTGTTTTCTTGAGGTGATAGATTTTCCATATTTTTAGTTGGTTTTTAAAATGAATTCCAAATATAATATTTTTATTAATTAATATTAATTTTCACTTTTAGGCTGCTGAGCTGATTTTGAGATAGAAAAGTAATTTCACAAAAATTGAAACGTGAGATGATGAATTATTTATTTAGTTTGTTTAAAATCTACATTTAACGAAAATATAAGAAAGGAATTACAGACATGTAGTTCCTTTTTTTTTAACTTTATAGAAAACAGTATTAAAATTAAAAACCACATTATGAAAACACTACAACTATATATACTTCTTGTCTCTACCTTAGGTTTAACCATGTTTCAAAACCAAACCATAGATCAAAACAGGTCTGAGGTCAATTTCAAAATAAACAATCTCCTCATCAACACGGTAGATGGTACTTTTAAAAACATGACAGGCACTTTCAATTTTAATCCAGAAGACCTTGAAAACTCCAATTTCAACATCTGCATAGATGCAGCCACCATCGACACAGACAATGATAAACGCGACGAACATTTAAGATCTGCAGATTTCTTTAATGTTGAAAAATATCCGGAAATTTGTTTCACCTCCACAGCCATTGAAAAAAAAGACAATGCTTATATAACCACAGGAAACCTATCCATGCATGGTGTTACCAAAACGGTACAAATCCCTTTTGAGTTTTCAAACAACACCTTTAAAGGGCATTTTGAATTGGAACGAATGGATTATAACATAGGCGAAGACACAGGGACCTTTATGGTGGGAAGCACAGCAAAAATTACCATTACATGTGTAGTAACCCCTTAAGTGTTTTTTTAAAGCAAAAATTTAAACTACCTTAGTGGACCCATAAACATTGATATGAAACAAACTTACTTAACCTATGCCTTTTTGGCGTCCATCTTTTTATTTACAAACACAAACAGTTATTCACAAACCTATGATCCCTATTTTGGAAACCTAGTGGATAATGTTTCGGCAACAAATATTGTAAACAATTTAACTGCCTTCCAAAATTTTGGCGTGAAAGAAGTAGGCACTCAAGCTTTGACCTATGCTGAAAATTGGATTACAACACACTACACCAATTTAGGTTATACAAACATAGAACTGCAATCCTTTACTTATTCCTCTGGCACATGCAACAACATTATTGTTACCAAAACCGGAACTACCTATCCCAATACTTTCCTGATAATAGATGGTCATTACGATACCATTAATGGACCAGGCACTAACGACAATGGCTCTGGAACGGTTTTAATTATGGAATTGGCACGTTTACTGGCTACGGTTCCAACAGAATATTCCATAAAATTCATTCATTTTAGTGGTGAAGAAGATGGATTGGTAGGAAGTAATTATTATGTGAACAATACCGTTATCCCTCAAAATTTAGACATTAAACTTGTACTTAACATAGATGAAGTTGGTGGCGTTAATGGCATGACAAACAATACCATAGTTTGCGAAAGGGACCAAAGCAACACTCCTTCCACAAACAATGCTGCATCTAATACAGCGACCAATCAATTGGCAACCTGCATAGAATTGTATTCCAACCTTAATACTGAAATATCCTATGCCTACGCATCAGATTATATACCGTTTGAAGATAACAATGAAATCATTACAGGTTTATACGAATACAACGAAACACCTTATGCTCATGGCCCAAATGATGTTTTGGCCAACATGGATACCAACTATTTATATGAAGTGACCAAAGGCACACTAGGTGCTGCTTTATTTTTTGCTGAAGTGGATTTTAATGCTTTACATTCTGAGTCCTTCAATTTGGATCCCGCTATCAACATGTATCCCAATCCTTCAAAAGGGATTCTTCATGTTGATTTGAAAACCCTAGAACATACTACTTTTAAATTAATGGATATCTTAGGTAAAGAAGTTTTAAGCAAAACATTAAAAACAACCTATTCTAAAATTGATGTCAGTTATATAAAAAAAGGTGTCTATTTAGCAGTTTTCGAGACCAACAACAACAGGATTACCAAAAAACTGATAATACATTAGCGTATTAAATATCATTTAAAACAATAAAAGGTCTCATATGGAAGACCTTTTTGCATTTTAAATTTTAAAAGTTAGTTATAATCAATCCCTAATTAAAGGCAAGGTAGAACAACGCAGCAAACCTTCTTGTTTGGCTATTTCAGCATAAGGCACTTCTTCAACGGTAAAGCCATTGCTTCTTAACCAAGCGTTTAATCTGGTAAAATTCTTTTCAGAAACAACCACATCTTCAGCTATGGAAAACACATTGCTGTTCATATGGTACATTTCTTCCCTGGTTATATGGAACAAGTTCTCTTTTCCAAACAAATCAACCAAATACATATAATCGCTTTCTTCCCGGAAACCACTTTTATAGATAATGCCTTTATTTTTCCCTACGGGTTGGAAACAGCAATCCAAATGCAAGGCATTGTCCCTTGGTTCAATTTTGGATTTCACCAAATCGAATTCCTTCACAATTTTATGTGGAAACAAATCCTTGATATACTGCACACCTTCCATATTGGTTCTGGCAGTTATATAGTTCTTATAGTCACTACCTTTATAGGTACCAATAAAAATATGGTTGTTCCAAAGCATGACATCTCCACCTTCTATATGAACCTCTTCTGGAGGTCTTACCACTTTTTTTGGATCTATTTGGTCTATAACATACTGAATAGCATCCAATTCTTCTTCTCTATTTGGAAGAATATTCGCTTTTACAAAAACATCGTCAATAACAAATGCTATGTCCCTTGTAAAAATTTGGTTACAGTCTTTTATCAATTCTGGTCTGTACACTTTAATGTTGTACTTCTCGAATACCTTTGCAACTGCTTCCATTTCCTTGACCATGTCTGCTTCCACAGGATAGGTTCCTGCTTTAATATGTTCTAAAGATTTTGGGTCGTAAGCTTGCTCTTCGGTTGGTGTGGGACCATTACTAACTGCAGTGCCTAAAACTACGGCTCTTAATCTAGATGTTTCGTTGGTTACGTTTAGTTTTATCATAGTATTACAAACCTAATTAATTTATTTTTGACTTCTATTTTTGATGTTTTTTTAAATATAAAAAAAAGCTCCATTAATAAAAATGAAGCTTTTAACTATTATGTTTATTTAATTAACGCTTATCAATAGTTTTAAAGGACCTTAAAGTTTCCCCTACATAAATCTGTCTAGGACGACCAATAGGTTCGTTGTTCAATCTCATTTCTCTCCATTGAGCAATCCAACCTGGTAAACGACCCAAAGCAAACATTACAGTAAACATATCTGTTGGGATGCCCATGGCCCTGTAAATAATTCCAGAATAGAAATCTACGTTTGGATATAATTTTCTGTCTACAAAATAAGGATCCTTTAAAGCTTCTTGTTCTAAAGCTTTTGCTATGTTTAATATAGGATCTTCAACACCCAAATCGTTTAAAATTTCGTCTGCAGCTTTTTTGATGATTTTGGCTCTTGGATCGAAATTTTTGTAAACTCTATGCCCAAAGCCCATCAATCTAAACGGATCTTCTTTATCTTTTGCTTTAGCCATATATTTTTCAGTATCTCCACCATCTTCCTTTATGGCTTCAAGCATTTCCAATACAGCTTGATTGGCACCTCCATGAAGTGGTCCCCAAAGGGCTGATATACCTGTAGAAAGGGAAGCAAACAAACCAACATGGGATGAACCTGCAATTCTTACAGTAGAGGTAGAACAGTTTTGTTCGTGATCTGCATGAAGTATCAATAACTTATCCAAGGCGTTTATAACAATTGGATTGAAAAGATAATCTTCGTTTGGCTGTTTAAACATCATTTTTAAGATGTTTTCCACATAGCCTAAATTTTTATCGCCATAATCCAATGGCAGACCATTCTTTTTTCTAAAAGTCCAAGCTACCAATACTGGAAATTTACCCAATATTTTCACAATGGCTTTGTACATGTCTTCTTCAGAGTTAACATTTACCGAAGAAGGGTTGAAAGCAGTTAATGCACTAGTTAAAGAAGCAATAACTCCCATTGGGTGAGCCGATTTTGGAAAAGC